>OLQR01001098.1_pt1 | contig 17367 bp, 13 predicted proteins | sample 1671881 | NCBI WGS metagenome assembly OLQR01 (sample SAMEA3136623, study PRJEB25190) | human gut metagenome | biome: human gut; feature: human-associated habitat; material: faeces | place: Austria | collected 2013 | reverse complement strand
CCGGGCCTCCGCACTCGCGCAGCAGAAACACCTCGGCCGCCCCGCCCGTGCCCCTCTTGGCACCGAGCAGGCGCGCCGGCATGACCCGCGTCTCGTTGGCCACGAGCAAATCCCCCGGCTGCAAATAGTCGATGATGTCCTTGAAGATGCGATCTTCCACTTCCCCGCTAGCGCGATCCATCACGAGCAGCCGGCACTCGTCGCGCACGGCCGCCGGCTCCTGAGCAATCAGTTCTTCGGGCAAGTTGTAGTCGAAATCATCGGTTCTCATGAAAAGCGCTCCTTAGAATGCATGCAGGCGCTATACTACCATGATCTTCGATGACCATGCGTCGTCCGGGCTCGGAGGGGGTGCTCGCAGACCTCTGAACGCCCCGCGGAGAACGCGATCGTAAGGAAATAGCTTCCACTTCAGCAGCAGCGGTGCCGGGATGGTACCCGCTGATGTGCGTCATCTTCGCTATTTCTGTTATCGCGTTCGCAGCGGGGAAAAGCGTTCAGCGGGCTGCGAGCACCCCCTCCGAGCTCGGACGCCCCCGATGTTAGGATCCTCCTTTGGCACTCTTCGATTGCACGTGCGACGCTACCAGCGGGCACGCCCGCGCGCTCACCTACACCACCGCCCACGGCGATTTCCACACCCCGATGTTCATGCCCGTGGGCACCTCCGCCACGGTGAAGGGCATCACGACGAGCCAGCTGCGCGAGCTGGGCAGCCAAGTAGTGCTCGCGAACACGTATCACCTGGCCATGCGGCCCGGTGCCGACCTGGTGGCCGAGGCCGGCGGCATCCACCGCTTCATGAACTACGACGGCCCCATGCTCACCGACTCCGGCGGCTTTCAGGTATTCAGCCTCGCGGACACCGTGAAGCTCTCCGACGACGGGGTTACGTTCCAGTCCATCTACGACGGCAGCAAGATTCACTGGACGCCCGAGGAGAACATGCGCATCCAGGAGCTCATCGGCGCCGACATCGCCATGCAGCTGGATCAGTGCGCTCCCTACCCCGCCACCCGCGAGTTCGTGGCGCGGGCCGTGGACTACTCCAGCGCTTGGGCGCGCCGCTGCCTGGCCGCCCACAAACGACCCGATCAGACGCTCTTCGGCATCGTGCAGGGCGGCATGCACCTGGACTTGCGTTTGGAAAGCGTACGGCGGCTGCGCGAGATCGAAGAGGAGTCGCTGGCCGCGGGCGGCCGGCGCTTCGGCGGCTACGGCATCGGCGGCTATTCTGTGGGCGAGGATCACGAGGTCATGTTCGAGACCTTGGGAGAAGTGGCCCGCGCCTGCCCGGACGACCGGCCGCGCTACCTTATGGGCGTGGGCAACCCCACCACGCTCGTGCGCGCGGTGCGCGAGGGCGTCGACATGTTCGACTGCGTGCTGCCCACCCGCACGGCCCGCATGGGTACCGCGTTCTCCAGCGCCGGCCGCATGAACATGCGCAACGCCAAGTACGCCCGCGACTTCACGCCGCTCGACCCCACCTGCGACTGCCCCACCTGCAAAAACCACACGCGCGCCTACATCCGCCACCTCGTGAAGCAGAACGAGATGCTCGGCGCCATCCTGCTGTCGGTGCACAACCTGCACTTCCTGCTGGATCTCATGCGCCGCGCGCGGGAAGCCGTGCTCGCCGACGCCTACGAGGAGTTCTTCGAGCAGTGGATGGAAAGCGACGCGGCGGCGGACTACTAGGCGCCCGATGACCCCGGCGGCTCCGCCACCACCGTCAACCGCCGTCGGAGCCGCCGACGCCACACCGCGCGACAACCGCCGGACTGATGCCGCGCTTCCCTTGGAGCCAGCTTCCGTTTCGGCAGCCTGACGTCGGAAAACATTGTTGACGAGCGTCAATACCACATATCGTCCGCACTTTGGTGACGGTTTGTCAAAATTCATATTACAGCTTGCTTACAACTGGCTACGAAACGGAAACGAGTGGCCCGCTTCGCTGACAGCTTCGTGACGTGCGACTACACTGAGCAGCAGTTTTACTTAACGCGACTGCCGTCCAAAGAAGAGGAGAGAGGGCCGCGGGCGCTGGAATAGCACGGGAAAGGACCGATCATGACCGCTCAGCTCGCAGACAAGCTTCGCCCCTTCGGCATCGACTACGTGGACGCCATGGACCGCTTCGGCGACAACGCCGAGCTGTACGAGCGCCTGGCTCTGAAGTATCTGGACGACGGCCATTTGGTGGCGCTTCAGGCCGCCATGGAGGCCAAGGACTACTCGGAGGGCTACAGCCAGGCCCATGCGCTGAAGGGCGTGGCGGGCAATCTGTCGTTCAAGGATCTCTACGAGTGCGCGGCGCTCGTCTCCGACGCGCTGTACGCCGGCGAGTACGAGGCGGCCGCCAAGCACCTCCCCGAAGTGGAGCGCGCCCATGCGCTCGTTGTGGAAGGCTTGGAAGACTGGCGCGACGGCACGCTGTAGGCGCGGCGCAATATCTCTGCAGACGAAAGCCCCCGGCGATTGAAGTCGCCGGGGGCTTTTTCGGCTCGGGGCCCGGAACTACAGTTCCACGCGCTCGAACATCTCGCGGGGAGCGCCGCAGATGGGGCACATATAGCCCTCGGGCAGGCCGTCCGGGTAGCCTTCCTCGATGTAGCCGCAGATGGTGCAGCGCCAGGCGATCTTCTTGCCGGCCTCGGGCGCGCCGGCAGCCGTCTCGGTGACCCCGGGAACCGCGGCCTCGTCGCCGTTGTTGTAGGTGGCGGCCTTGGGCGGAGTCTTGCCGCCCTTCACGGCGTGGTAGTAGGCATAGGTGAGCGGATCGCCGGCAGAAAGCACCTCGGCCTCTTCCACGACGCCCACGAACAGGTAGTGGCTGCCCACGTCGATGGTCTCGGTAACGCGCACCGAGAAGCGCGCCAGACCATGCTCGGTTACGTAGGGCACCTCCGCGCCGTCGACCGCGCTCGCGCAGGCGGCAAACTTGTCGGTATCGGCAGAGGTGTGGAAACCGAAGGTGCCGATGAGCTCCATGGGGGCGTCCTCGGCGAGCACCGTGGCGGCGAAGCGGCCCGACTCCAGGATGGCGGCGGTGGTGGCGTTCTCCTTGTTCAGCGACACCGACAGCGTGGCCGGCTCGCTCGCCACCTGCACGAGCGTGTTCACCACGCAGCCGCAGCGCATATCGCCCGCCTTGGCCGTGATGAGGTAGAGCCCCGAAGACAGGGAGCGGAATGCCTTGCGATCAACCATGAAACGTCCTTTCTGCAAGCCTGAGGCCTCAAACCCCGAGGGCATTGGATACGATGACTCGCTCGATTATACTTCGTCTCGCCGGCAAAACCTCCCAAGGAGGCCTATGCGTAACTCAAACATCGAACTTCTGCGCATCGTGAGTACAGTACGTACAAGTCCTCTGAACCGTCTCCCACTTACAACGACAACGACAGGCTGCCGCCGGTTTCCTGGGCCCAGCTCTCGCAGGTTGCCCTCGCTTGGGCGGTTAGCGGATTGCCCGTGAGCACCAGCGTCTCAAGGCTGGGCAGAGCATAGGGATCGAATGTGGTGAGACTCTGGAAGGGAAGCTCCACCGTTGTCAGCGCGGAGCACCCTTCGAGGGTGTAGCCAGCCGCCGTGAGCGGTCCCGCCTCTGCGACATTCGCGCCGCGCCGGGCGATAGAGAGCGTCTCCAGGTTCGTCGCATGAGCGAAATCGAGGTAGGGTATCACGCGATCCGTCGCCTGATATTGGGCCGAAAAAGAGACCAGGCTTCTCGTGGACAAGGAGAACTCATGTGGCAGCGCGCCGAAGTCAAGTACCTCTAGATGGCTGAGGGAGGAGCCATCGAACGAAGGCAGCAGCGCGCTCTCGCGCGAGCTCAAGTACGAAAGAGAGGTCGCACCCTGGCAATACAGTTCCTGGGGGGCACCCCCGACCGAAAGCCAACGCAAGTGCTTAGCCTGCGTAGCATCCACCTGGGAGAGCACCCAACGGGGATCGGCGGAGACGGCAGAAGGCTCGCTCACATTGGCGTATACAACAGGAACCCCATCAATGGCGTCCGGGACAACAACACTTGTGCCAGAGGCCCCCTTGTATCCCGTGATGTAGACCCCATGACCGCACACATACCCTCGCGAAAGCGTAAAACCACCCGAGGATACGACTTCGAAGCCGCCGCCGGGCAACGACGCATAGGCTCTCTGAGAGGCGTCCACCATCCCACTCTTGACATCGGCCGGACTATTGCCCGCGCCTTCTATATAGTCACCCACCGCATAGGTGAACAGATCGGAGGAAGTCGGCGCCTGAACGACACCGGGCCTTGTCGGGTCAGCGGGCTTGGCCGGCGCAACATAGTTCGGAATCCAAGCTCCGTCGGCACCCACGTAATAGCGGCCAACCCACTGGCTTCTCAGCATGGCGCCCGTCGATCCGACGTAGTAATTCCCCACCCACCGGTTGGCTACCATGGCCCCCGAGGGCTCAAGGTAGTAATACTCGCCGTCGATCCACTGCCAACCCGTTCTCATAGCGCCAGAAGCATCGAGGTAATACCAAACGCCTCCCACCTTTTTCCAACCGATGGCCATCGCCCCTGATCCAGGGCTCAGGTAGTACCAAGCGCCTCCCACGCGTTGCCATCCCTCGGCCATGGCGCCCGAGCTTTTCAGGTAATACCATGTGCCGCCTAGTTTCTGCCACCCTGTCTTCATGGCTCCGGATCCGGCAAGATAGTACCAGGCTCCCCCAACGCGCACCCAACCAGTCTGCATCCAACCGGAGCCCGTGAAGTGGTACCATTTGCCGCCGACCCGCTCCCAGCCGGTCGCGTAGCCGCCGTCCGCGTACTCGTACCACCAGGCGCCTTCGTGGCCCCTCCAAGACCCGCCGGAAGCGAAAGCCGCGGGAGCGGATCCCAGCGCCATGAGCACGGACAAGCTTGCGACCAGAAATACGCGACCGAAACGGTTTTTCATGAGAGGCTCCTTCGATCCGATTTGCCTTGTATTTTGCAGTTGTCGAAGTTCCTCTTTCTTCGAAAGACAACCATTGTTGTCCATTCGTTCCCGAAAATGTTCACTTTTCAGGTTTTTTGAAAAATATTGAACGCTCTGATCCAAAGTTGCTCTATGATGCGCCCAGCATCGTATTCGAAGAATCGAGGTCACATCTTGTCGCTCAGCAAGAACGAATTTCTGGTATTGCGGGAAATCGTCCTGCACCCGGGCTGCGCCCAACGTAAAATCGTCGAGGCCACGGGGCTCTCGCTCGGCAGCGTGAACAGCGCAGCGAAATCGCTCTCCGCGGCCGGTCTCATCGCGGATGGGGATCCCACAGAAGTAGGCGCAACAGCACTCGAGCCCTATCGCGTGGAAAACGCCATCATCCTGGCCGCGGGCCTCTCGTCCCGGTTCGCCCCCATTTCCTATGAAAAGCCCAAGGGCCTGCTGAAGGTGCGCGGCGAAGTGCTCATCGAGCGCCAGATCGAGCAGCTGTTGACTGCAGGCATTACCGACATCACCGTGGTTGTCGGCTACAAGAAAGAGTACTTCTTCTACCTTGAGGACAAGTTCGGCGTCTCCATCGTCGTGAATCCCGACTACGCCTCGCGCAACAACAGCTCCTCCATCAAGCGCGTAGAAGATCGCCTCGGCAACACCTACATTTGCTCCTCGGACGACTACTTCGCGGAGAATCCCTTCGAGCCCTACGTGTGGAAGGCCTACTACGCCGTGGAATACGCCGAGGACCCCACGGCCGAGTGGTGCGTCCAGACCGGCGCCCACGACCGCATCACCGGCGTGACCATCGGCGGTGAGAACGCCTGGTACATGATCGGCCAGGTCTACTTCGATCGCGCCTTCTCCGAGACCTACGTGCCTTTGCTGGACGCCGTCTACGACAATCCTGCCACAACGGACAAGCTCTGGGAGCACATCTACCTGGACAACATCAAGAAGCTGGACATGGTCGCCCGCCGCTACCCCGCCGGCGCCATCTTCGAGTTCGACAGCCTGGACGAGGTGCGCCAGTTCGATCCCCTGTTCCTGGAAAACCTCGACTCCGAAGTCTTCGACAACATCGTGGCCGTGCTCGGCTGCGAGAAGAGCGCCATCCATGACGTGTACCCGCTGAAGCAGGGGCTCACGAACCTCTCCTGTCACTTCGCCACCGCCGACGGCGAGTACGTCTACCGCCACCCCGGCATCGGCACCGAGGCCATGATCGACCGCACAAGCGAGAGCGCGGCGCAGAAAATCGCTCACGAGCTGGGGCTCGACGACACCTTCATCCACGAGGATCCCCGCGGTTGGAAGATCTCGCGGTTCGTTTCCAACGCTCGCAACCTCGATCCGCGCAACGACGCTGAAGTGGCCCGGGCAATGAAGATGGCGCGCCTCATCCATGAGTCCGGCGCCAGCGTCGACAACCGCTTCGATTTCTACGAGGAAGGCTGTCACTACGAGGCGCTGCTGCGCGAGAAAGGGCCCATCGATGTGCCCGGCTACCACGAGATGGCCGCCATGGCCCGCCGCGTGAAGGAGTACGCCGAAGCCGATGGGGCGCCCGTGTGCCTGACCCACAACGACTTCTTCTACTTGAACTTCCTCATCGATGGCAACGACCACCTCTATCTCATCGACTGGGAGTACGCCGGCATGGGCGACTACGCCAACGACTTCGGCACCTATGTCGTGTGCTGCGAATGCTCCGACGAGGAGGCGCTGCGCGCGCTGGAGCACTACTTCGACCGCAAGCCCACCTTCGAGGAGGTGCGCCATAACTTCGCCTATGTGGCCCTGGCCGGCTGGTGCTGGTACGTCTGGAGCCTCGTGAAAGAGGCGGAGGGCGACTTCGTGGACGAGTGGCTCTACATCTACTACAACTACGCGAAGAAATACCTGGCCAAAGTACTGCGTTGGTATGACGAGAGTTTCTACACGGAAGGATAGCTCATTATGAAGTACGGACTTTTCAGCGGGTGCCTCTGGGGCCTGGACACGGTGATTCTGGGCATCGCCCTCACCATGGTGCCGTTCATCGGCACGGCCGAGGCCTTGGCGCTCGGCGCCATCGTCAGCTCGGCGCTGCACGACGTGTGCTGCGCGCTGTGGCTGCTTTTGTACATGGGCGTGCGCGGCCGCCTGAAGGACACGCTGGCGGCGCTGAAGACGCGCAGCGGCAAGGTGGTCATCCTGGGCGCGCTTTTGGGCGGCCCCATCGGCATGACCGGCTACGTCATCGCCATCAACAACATCGGCGCCGGCTACACGGCCATCATCTCGTCGTTCTATCCGGCCTTCGGCACCCTTATGGCCGTGCTTCTTTTGAAGGAGAAGATCACCCCGGGCCGCGTAGTGGCCCTCATCGTGGCGCTGGCGGGCATCATCGCCATGGGCTACCTGTCGGCCGACACCACGGTGACGGGCGACCCGATCATCGGACTTCTGGGCGCTCTCGCCGCTGTGTTCGGCTGGGGTAGCGAGGCGGTGCTGTGCGCCTGGGGCATGCGCGACGACGCCGTGGACAACGAGACCGCCCTGCAGATCCGCGAGACTACGTCCGCCCTCGTGTACCTCATCGTGGTGCTGCCCATCTTCGGCGCCTGGGCCTTCACGTGGAACGCCATCCCGAATCCGGGCACAGCGGTAGTGGCCCTGGCGGCGCTCGCCGGCACGTGCTCGTACTTGTTCTACTACAAGGGCATCTCGGTCATCGGCGCCGCCCGCGGCATGGCGCTGAACATCTCGTATTCTGCCTGGGCGGTGCTGTTCGGGCTCATCCTTCTAGGCACCGTGCCCGGCCCGGTGGAGATCGTCTGCTGCATCGCCATCCTCTGCGGCACGATTCTGGCCGCCTGCGACTGGGGCGAGCTGTTCGGCACCAAGAAGGCGGAGGCGTAGAAAAGCAGAGGTCACGACTGCCCATTTGAGCACTCCTCCCTGCAATGCAAGCGCCCCTCGGTTCAATCCGAGGGGCGCTCCTTCGTTGAGCAATTCCGTTGTTAAGCGCTATCAACGTGTCTTATCCCACAGGCCGGAGGCGTTCACATGGTAGCGCCCGATCCAGGTGTTAGTGGCCATGGCGCCGGAGCCCGTCACGTAGTAGTTGCCGATCCACCGGTTGGCCTGCATGGCCCCCGACGATTTAGAGTAGTACCACTTGCCTCCCACCTTATACCAGCCCTTGGCCATGGCGCCGGAACCCTTAAGGTAGTACCACGTGCCACCAAGCTTCTGCCAACCTGTAGCCATGGCGCCGGAACTCTTGAGGTAGTACCACGTGCCGCCCACCTTCTGCCAACCGGTGAGCATGACGCCGGAGGCGTCCATGTAATACCAAGTTCCCCCCACCTTCTGCCATCCCGTTAGGTTGCGACCAGACGAGTCCTTGAGGTACCAACGCCCGCCCGAGCTCACCCAGCCCGATACGCCCGAAGCGCTCGCGCCCGTATTCGCATTGCCCGCTCCTCCTTCGATAAGCGCGCCCGAATCGTCGAAGCGGTACGTCACGCCGCCGATGGTCTGCGTGCCCGTGACCATCGCGCCGTTGTCGGGCGTAAGATAGTATCGCTTGCCATCAACCGTCTGCCAGCCCGTGAGCATCCTCCCCGACGACGGATCGAGGTAGTACCATTTTCCTCCGCTTCGGGCCCAGCCGGTTTTCATGGCGCCCGAGCCACTCAGGTAGTACCAGGACCCCTCGTAGCTCACCCAACCTGTCTGCATAACACCACTGGCGGCGAGGTAGTAGCGCTGCCCATCCACCACCTGCCAGCCAATCAGATTGTTTCCACCCGAATCGCGCAGATACCAGTTCGAACCAACCTTAACCCACGTCTTTCTCACGGGATTGCTTGCAAAGGCCCCGTCGAACTCAAGATCGAGATCAACGTTGCCGACAATACCATCGACCTTCCCCGACGCAGAGCACTGCCACAAACGATAGCTCCCACGCGTATATGAGCACTTACTGTTGTACTGAGCCACCCAACGCTCCCACTGATCGAAAACAGGGTCAGTCAAATAGTTGTTCCACCAGTTCGTGTTCGCGTAGATTCCGGGAGTATAGCCGGCTGCCGCGATCTTGTCGCAGAAGGCACTCGCCATATTGGCAAGCAGCATTCGATTGCTCGTGCTTTCAAGGCTCTTCTCCTCCAGATCAAAATAAACCGGATAGGTCGGACTGAAGCCCTTCAGCGTGTTGATGACGTGATCAGCCTCGGCCTTGGCGGCTTCAACGGTTTTGGCATACGAGTAGATATAGACACCGTAGGGAATGCCGAGACGCTCGCACTCCTGGGCGTTTCTCTTCCATTGCTGATCGACCTGAGGGCGCCCTAAGGTTTTGACGTAGCCGCAACGCAAGATCGCGAAATCGATGTCATCAGCCTTCACTCGCTCCCAGTTGATAAGGCCCTGCCAATAGCTGACGTCCATGCCGCGCTTAACAGCGTTGACCACGTTGCCGTCGTTGCTTTGGTAGCCGCCCTCTATCTTCGGCCAATTCCAGCCTTCCTGGTACGACAAAACCATGACATCGCCCTGCGGCTCTGGCTCTGCGAAAATCCACTCGCCCTTGTCATAGCGCCAGCTATCGGGAACATCATCGGCAGCCGCGCCCGAAGGAACGCCGAATGCCGCAGAGGGCACCATTCCCAACACCAAGACCACCGCCAATACGGCTGCAACTGACTTTGAACGATGCGATTTCGCCATAGAGAGCACCTCCTGAAAAGAGGCATAGCCGGCGCGGTTGCGCGGAAGAGGGCCATGCGTGCGGTTATAGTTCGTTTGAAGCCTTCTTTAGAGGCACAATAGTAGCATCAGAAAGTCATGCGTTAAAGACTCGATATTGACGAGATGGCAAAAAGGCCCGTTCTCCTACACCCAGGCGCCGCTCGCGCTGAAGCAATAAGTCTTTCCCCCGATCGTTATCACCTCGTCGGCCACCATGGCCCCCGAGCCTCTGAAGTAATACCATGTTCCGCCGATCTTCTGCCATCCGGTCCTCATGGCGCCAGATCCGCTAAGGTAATACCAGGTCTTTCCTGGTTTGAGCCACCCCGTCTTCATGGCACCAGAACCGGGATTGAGGTAGTACCAAGTTCCGGAGACCTTCTGCCAGCCCTCCGCCATGGCACCGGAGCCCTTGAAGTAATACCAGATCTTCCCCGACTTGAGCCACCCTGTTTTCATGGCGCCCGACCCATTAAGGTAGTACCATGTTCCTCCTATGTTTTTCCACCCCTTAGCCATAGCACCGGAGCCGGGGTTCAGATAATACCAAAAACCGCGAACTTTCGCCCATCCTTCCGCCATGGCGCCGGAGCCCTTGAGGTAGTACCAGGTCTTCCCTAACTTGAGCCAGCCGGTCTGCATGATGCCGGATCCGTCAAGGTAATACCAGGTGCCGGAAACTTTTTGCCAACCAGTAAGATTCTTACCTTCAGGGCTGCGCAGGTACCAGGCACCGCCGCTCTTCACCCATCGAGGGGTGGTGTTCACCACCAGTGCGCCCGAGCCGTCGAAGGTATACACTTTTCCGCCGATTGTCTGCTTACCCGTCACCATAATGCCCGAAGAGGGACGCAGGTAGTAGTCCTTGCCGCCCACTTTTACCCATCCGGTGGCCATGGCGCCGGAGCCGTTCAGGTAGTACCAATTGCCTCCCTGCTGCAGCCATCCGGTTCTCATGCGTCCGGATTCGGGGTCGAGATAGTACCAAGAGCCCTTGACGTGCTGCCATCCGATCTTGTTCCTGCCATTCTGGTCGCGCAGGTACCAGGCGTCCCCCGCTTTCGCCCAATACCCCTCGAGCGCGCCCGCCTGATTGAACGACAGTTTTCTCCCATCGATGGCCTGCTCGCCGCGGAACATGATACCGTCGCTGCCGAAATAGTAGGTATTGCGCCCAACCGTCTGCCAGCCCGTCTTCTTGTTGCCCGCGCCGTCCAGGTAATACATGTCTCCGTTTATCATCTGCAACCCGGTCTTGCTCGCTGGATGTCCCGAGCTGTTATTCAACTCGTAATTGAGATCGACTCGCCCGTTGTTTCCGGAGAGGCCGGCTAGATAGCCGTCGGACGTGCATTGCCACATCTGGTAGGTGCCCTTATAGGTGCAGACGCTGTTGTATTGGGCCACCCAACGCCCCCATGCGTCGAACACGGGATCAGTCAGATAATTGTTGAACCAGTTCGTATTGGCGTACACAGCAGGCGTGTAACCAGCGCGACTCACTTCCGAGCAGAACGTGAAGGCCATTTCCGCCAGCAACGGCACCTTCTTTGAAGATTCGAGCGAGCTCTCCTCCAAATCGTAGTAAATGGGGAACTCGGGCTTGCAGTTGCTCTCCCGCAGCAAGCGAATAATATGGCCCGCTTCCCCTTTCGCCTTCGCTACCGTATCAGCATAGGAGTACAGGTAGACGCCGTAGGGAATGCCCGCGGCGGTAGCTCCCCGAACATTATCGAGCCAGCGATCATCATGCTGGCTCTCGTGATCTTGGCCGTAGCCGCAGCGAATGATCACAAACTCAACACCCGCCCGCTTTACGGCCTGCCAGTCGATTCTTCCGTTGTGCTCGCTCACATCGATGCCGATGCGCGTAGCGCCAACGGGCCTACGAACGTAGCTCGGTATCGTAATGCCCGTACCGGGAACGACCGTATTAGCATAAAGCGAAATACCCGGATTTTCGCTCTCGAGACCATCATCTCCCGGGACATCTTCCGCATCTTCGCCGGCAACAAGCTCCTCCTCTGGAAAGGCAATGGGCTCGCCATCGTCGAAGCGCCAGCTGGAGGCCGTATCGTCGGATTCCACCGGCAAGGCAGCCGCGTCATCGCTTGCAGTCGCATCCTGGATCGTCGCAGCAGCCCCATCGGCCGCAAAAGCCGTGGCGGGCACCATGCCAAGCGCCAAAAGCGCTGCAATCGCGAAGGACGATGCGCTCCTCGCTTTTGCGAAAAAAGTCATACCTTACCTCCTGAGATAAATCCAAGCTAACGGGGCGCCCCGCCACCCAACCTCTCATAATCAATTCCATGCCCCTCGGAGCCATTGGTCGTTTATGGTACCATCAGCGTTACGCAAGCAGCAAGGTATTGACGATACGACAAGGAACATTTATATCTGATCCATCAGGTATTTTTCAGAAGGAGAGTCACATGAGTTCGATCCACTTCTTAAAGCCTGCCAGCGCCTTCGGTCTCGCAGCGCTGCTCGCTTTCGGCGGAATACCCGCATCCGCTCTTGCAACTGCACAATACGCCTGGGCAGACGAAACTGCGCCACATACCGCCAGCGCGAATACAGGCGCGGAGAACAGCGCGGGCAACGATACCTCGGAGGACAGCCCCTCTACTGACACACCCCAGATTCCTGATCCCACTCCCTCCCCCGACCCCACACCGTCTCCGGAGCCCGAGCCGGAACCTGAACCTGAGCCCACTCCCGAGTCGCCCGAGCCCGCTCTCCCCACCCTTAAAACAGGTTGGAACAAACTCGGCAACGCATGGTACTGGGGTAACAGTGACGGCACCCCCCAAACCGGCTGGCTGAAAGCAGGCGGCCAGTGGTACTGGCTCAATCCCGACAACGATGGTCGCATGGCTAAAGGCTGGGCGCAGATAGACGGAAGATGGTACTACCTGAACGGCTCTGGAGCCATGCAGTCAGGCGGCTGGATGAAACTCGGAAAGACTTGGTATTACCTGAGCAACTCCGGCGCCATGGCTGAAGGATGGAAGAAGATCAAGGGAGCCTGGTACTACCTTAAACCTGAAAGCGGCGCTATGGCCACAGGATGGGCGCACGACGGGTCGCACTGGTATCGCATGAGCGATTCCGGCTCTATGCTGACCGGCTGGCAGAAAGTCGGTGGCAAATGGTATCTCCTCAAGAACTCAGGCGTCATGGCCGAAGGCTGGGCAAAAGTATCCGGAACCTGGTACTACCTCAACCCCGGCTCTGGCGCCATGAAGACTGGCTGGCTCAACCTGAACGAAACCTGGTATTACCTTGACGGATCGGGCGCCATGGCCACCGGCAGCCGAAACATCAACGGAAAGACAAACCTGTTCAACAAAAGTGGCGCTTGGCAGGGACTCGACAAGATAGACGAGCTCTTCACAAAATGGGCCCAGCCGGAAAGCAGCGCGACAAAATGGCTCGTCCTGGTCGACACTAAACGCTGCAAGGTCGGTGTGTTCTACGGCTCGAAAGGCAACTGGAACCTGCAACGCATGATGGACTGCGCTCCGGGCAAATCTTCCACCCCTACGAAGAAGGGCCGGTTCACCGTGGGGAGCAAGGGCTACTACTTCGATTCCGGCTCTGCACGTTGCTTCTACTTCACCCAATTCAGCGGCAACTACCTGTTCCATTCCGTGCTGTACTCCCAAACCTCCTCCCCTCAGTACGTGACCGACGGCACTATGGGTCGCCCCGCCTCCCACGGCTGCGTGCGCCTGCAGCTTGCCAATGCCAAATGGATCTACAACAACGTCCCCCGCGGTAGCAAAGTCTACGTCTGGTAAGTAGACGCCCTCTCCTCTGGTGGAAGCAAGTGAAACGGGTCGTTTTCACAGCGACCCGTTTCTATGGCCGCCACCTCGATGAGCTTGACGCAGACGGCGCGATAGCCCTCGCAGGTGACCACCATGCCCGAGAGCTCCCGATCGACGCTCATGTTCCTGACACTTGGTCATAGGCGACGGTGTCGATAATCCAATCATGTAGCGTGAGCGCCGTCTCGCAGTCGTCCACGTTTCCGTCGTGCAAGCACTCGGCAACGATTTCTTTGGCTTTCGCCCGCTACCCTCTTCGCTGGCCAAGGCTCTCTTCTACGCTATCGCAAGTGCGCGAAAGAGCTATCGTCTGCGTCAACTGAACGATTTTATTGCGCAGCCTTGCGTTTTCCACCGAAACAGTGAGCTGGCGAAAGATAACAATGGCGAGCATGCAGAGAAATACGAAGTTAGCGGGAGATTCAAAACCAAGCGCGTTCGAGAAAAAATACACAACCTGAGGGAACAGAGCCATAACAATAAGTACTAGCGCCAACAAAAACCAAAATACTGCGTCTGATGTCGCTAATTGGTTATGCCGAATCTTCACAACAACGTAGATGAGAGCCAGAATAGCTCCGGCGATAAGAACAATCCAATACATCTAGTTCCCCTTCTTTCGGAACCACTGCACAAACATAATAGATATGCAGACTCGAAGCATATAGGCTACAGACTTTGTAAAGTTCAGATAGCTCTCCCCCGCCGTACGGTCACGCATCTCCACCTGCATTTCCGAGACCTTCGCACCATTGCGGATGCAAAGCGCAATCGTATCTGGCTCGGGGCTATAATCGTAGTTCAGCGCAAACAGGCGGATCATATTACGGTCGAACAGCCGCATACCCGAGGTAGGATCCTGTACCTTCTGGCCTGTAGTAAGCCGAATCATGGCCGTAATAAGAGCAGAGCCCACCATTCGAGCGGAAAACGGCTTTTTCTGCGCGCAGAATCGCGAGCCAATGACGATATCAGAGCCGTCCGCCTCGGCCTGATACACCATGGGCCAAATATAAGCCGCAGAATGCTGCCCGTCGGCATCGAACTGAATAGCGAAATCATAATCATGGGCATAAGCGTATTTCATACCCGTTTGAAAGCCGCCGGCTAACCCAAGATTCACTGGAAGGGTAATGATATTAAACCCATGCTTAAGGCAGATTGCCTCAGTTGCATCCGAAGAACCGTCATTGATCACCACGTGATCAACACCTGGAGCATTCCTCGAGAGATCCTCAACAGTCGATACGATATTCGCTTCCTCGTTGTAGGCGGGAACGATGGCCAGTACCTTCAATTTATCTCCCATGACATCGATAGCTTTGTAGTGCTTCTCAGTATACCGCAATAGCCTTTTCGCCATCACAGCGCATCCAAGTCCTCGCACGAATGAGACACGTCGCCGACAATGGCCGTCCCATTGTTGGCGACGCCCGCGTCTGCGAAAAGCATAACGGTTTCGGCGCTCTTAGCAAACAACGAACTCGCGCTGCTCACCAGCAATCATCGTGTTTTATCCCATTTCCCCGAGGTGTCCACATGATAGCGGCCCACCCACTGGTTCGTCGCCATAGCTCCAGACGATTTAACATAGTAATTGCCGATCCACCGGTTCGCTTGCATAGCGCCGGACCCATTAGAGTAGTACCACGTCTTGCCAACACAAAACCAGCCCGTCGCCATTGCCCCTGAACCCTTGAGATAGTACCACGACTTGCCCGTCTTCAGCCAACCTGTCGCCATCGCCCCAGAGTCCTTGAGGTAGTACCATGTCTTGCCCGTCTTCAGCCAACCTGTCGCCATGTCACCGTTGCTGTGAAGATAGTACCAAGCACCCCCCACCTTTAGCCAACCCGTGGCATAAGAGCCATCGGGCTTGAGATAACGCCATTTACCGCCCACCGTTTTCCATCCTTTTCTTGCCGTCAAAGATGAGTCGGGAACCTGCGGCGTCGGCTCCGCGATCGGCTGCTGCGAAGCGACAGGAGGAGAAGTCGAGTCAGAAGGCATCGGCGGTTGAGCGAGATCTGCGGAGTCTGCTCTCGGAGACTCGGGTTCGAGAGAGAGCGGCAAGACTTCTCTCAAGGCAGCCTCTGCATCGACCGCACCCCAACCGCTCTGATCATCCTTGCCACAAACATCCGTGAGATCGGTTGCCGTTTTGCAAAGAATATCTCTGACTTCTTTCGCTGTAAGATCGGGAGCAGCCGCACGAACCATGGAAGCAACAGCCGTCACGACCGGACACGCCATGGAAGTTCCATCCATTCTTCCATAGGTGTTGGAACTCCCATTCACCAGAAGGGTGCTATAAATATATTCGCCCGGTGCAGATAAGTCACACCAATCACCATAGTTAGAAAACGAAGATCGGGTCACCTCGCCCGTTATCCACGATGCGGAAGAAACGCTACCGCGGTTCGGGTTCGCATTAGCCCAGTGCGTCAAGCTGATTACACCAATAACGCTTTCACATGAGGCCGGGATGCTTTTTCGGTTTACGCCGCTATTCCCAGCAGCAGCCACAATGAGCATATCGTTTTTGTCAGTAAGTTCGCAGCACAGCTCTTCAAAACATTGAGCGAGATCCTCATCGTACACATCGAACCCCAAGCTCATATTGACTACCTTGCAACCGACATCGCGCGCGTACCCCAAAGCAAAGATGACATCATACACCGTGCCATTGGCTGTCCACGTACCCGAGCGCGAGTCCCAGGACTTTTTCGAAAAGGCATCAATGACCACCAGATCAGCTATACTGTTTGCACGAGTCGTAACTCCGCCGCTGGCGACCCCCAAGATGCCACCATTGCCAGCTTCTGCCGCCACAATACCCGAAACATGCGTGCCGTGGCTCGAGAACTCCTCGACCCCCGCGCTTCCATTCACATAACCGTCCCCACGAAGCGACTGCCACTTCCATGAGGAGAGGTCGGAATCTTCTCCGTGAATTACTTCAATGCTTTGCTCGCGATTAACGACATTGGATAGGTCGGGATGATCCAGAGAGGCTCCTGTATCTATGATGGCCACCTTAGTCGGAGTAAGCGACGGTACGTTCGCCTCAAGAATCTCCCAAGCAGCAGGGGCTTTCACGTAGTCGATATACCATTGATTCGCTCGACGGTCATCGGCTTTGAATGAGACCGCTCCCTGCGCAACAGGTGACGGCTCGTCAAATGTTGACACCGTATAATTTGGGAGTGCATATTTTACGGCCGGTTCGCGTTTGACCATCTCTGCAGCAGTATCGACGGTCACATCATCGGATATTTCCACAGGGACAACAGCACCCCCCTCGAAAGACGCCTCGGCTGCGGACTCCTCGCCCTCCACAATCTTAATAGCAGCGCGCCTCTCGCTTTCGGAAGCCGATTCTTCGTATACAACAATAAGTTCTCCAGGAATGTACCCAAGCTCTTCCGGATTCGATGATCTTTCCTCTTGGGCCAGCGACGTCTCTTCGGCATCAACAAGATATTCATCAGCAGAGCACCCTCCATCCCCGGCGGACTCCTCGCTGCTGGTATAGATTGAGGCCGCTGTAGGCACAGCGGCATCCTCAATGTCTTTCGTTGTGGCAAAGCTTTCAGGGGCTCCGACCACAGCGGCAACAAGCAGCACGACCAAAGCGACGCAGAGCACTCGATGAAACTTCGAATGAGGGGGTTGGTTCATGACATCTCCTCGCAGATCCGTAGCCAACAAAAGCGTTCGACGCTCTGCAAATCCGAATCGATCCACAATTCTCACATTGGCCCATTCGCATTTTGGTACTGTCCAGACTCTTGCGCAAATTCCAGCAGGCGGCTGCCGGCCGTCGGCAT
>OLQR01001084.1_pt1 | contig 17555 bp, 18 predicted proteins | sample 1671881 | NCBI WGS metagenome assembly OLQR01 (sample SAMEA3136623, study PRJEB25190) | human gut metagenome | biome: human gut; feature: human-associated habitat; material: faeces | place: Austria | collected 2013 | reverse complement strand
GGGAGGACCTCGCACCCGGCGGCGTCCATCAGGTCGCTGCCCGCCTGGGCCAGGACCATGCCCACCCCTTTGGCGGTGTCGATGACGGAACCGCCCCCCAGGGCGATGAGGCTGTCGCACCCCTTGCCCCGGAAGAGGGCGGCCACCTGGTTGACCACTTCAATGGAGGAGTCCGGGGGGATGCGGCAGAAGGTCTCCGCCGGGTCCATGCCCCCTTGGTGGAGGGCCTCCTGGACGATTTTCACGGTGCCCACCTGCTCCAGCCCCTGGTCGCTGAGGAGGAGGGGGCGGCTGGCCCCCAGGCCCTCCAGCTCGTGGGGGATGTGCTCCAGGGCCCCGTCCCCGGAGAGGATTTTGGTGGGCAGTTTGAACTCATAATAGGCAGACATGTGGCATTACCTCCCAAACAGCACCGCCAGGTAGACCCGGGCGGTGGATACTTCCTTTTTTGGTCGTCGTTTCAAGATGCGCTTGGCCAGGCACCAGGGGAAGAGGTACCCCTCCGCGATGTCCACGCATCGCACGAAGGGCATGGCCAGGCCCATGTTCCCCCGGAGGGTAAATCGGTGTTGGGCATAGGCCTGGGCGATGCCGATCTGCCCGGTGAAGACCCGGAAGGCGTCGGCGGGGCTTTTGAAGCGAATGGTCACATCCCCCGGGGTGTCCTGGGGGAGTTTGCGAAAGCCGTGCTCGGTGCCGGTGACGGTGAAGCCCCTGGCCCCGGGGATCTCCAGGCGCAGGGTTTTTCCCTTGGGCCACTGGCAGGCCTCTTTCTGCACCCGGCTGTCCCGGTAGGAGAGAAACCTCAGTGCCCGGAACAGGCAGGTGGAGACCATGCTGCAGGTGGCGCACTGCAGGCACATTTTGACGGATCCATAGGCCATGGTTCCATCCCTCCTTTGGTGGTTGGGTGTATTACCCTTAAGCATACTGCAAAATGCGGCAGATTGCAAGGGGGGCAGGGGGCCAAGCCCAGGGCCTTCCAGGGGCGTTCCCCCCAAAAAGGGGAGGAAAAGCTGGCCCCTATCCTGCGAAAACCCCAGGGTTCTTCTCCCAGCATCATCACCCTACCAATTCCAAAGGGAATTGGGAAGAAATGGGGAAACCCTATGCAATTTCCCCAAAAGAACAAAATAACCACAAATAAAACCCATTTTAGAAACAAAAGAAAGGGGAAAACTTGGCGAAAAAGCCTTCCCATCCAGGGGAGGGGTATGCTATGATTACAAAAAAGTAACAGACGGTAACAGCCGCCCGGCCATTTCGTTACCAATGGCCGGGCGCTTCCCTGTAGATTTCCAGAATTGTGTGAAACAAAGGAGAGATTGGATGCGAAAGCGGATTCTTCGGATCGCAATGGCCGTGCTGATGTTGGCAGTGATGGTCCCCTCGGCCCTGGCTGCCACCTATGAAGAAATCAACCAAGACCAGGTCTTCCTCAAACAGGAACAGAGAGGGACCTGCACCCTGGCTTCCACCGCCATGATGCTCCGGAGAGCCGCCCTCCTCAACGGGGATGAGAATTGGGCCCAGATCACCGAGGCCTCCTGCCGCCAGGCGTTCTGGATCGCCGGCTGCGGCCTGCCCTACAACTTCTCCTACGGAGAGATGACCGTCTCCCACGACACCCTGCCTGGGGGCGAGGCCAACAAGGACATCCTCATTGACCTGCTGGCGGAGCACCCCGAGGGGATCATGCTCCACGCCGCCTGCGTGCCCCACGGGATCCTCCTCACCGAGTACAAGGACGGCCAGTTCTACTGCGCCGACCCCTCGGAGTATGCCGGCACCGGCATCATCCCCATCGAAGAGGCCTGGGGCACCCGGGTGGAGAACTCCAACGCCTACTGGTACGTGACCTCCCAGGTGGCCGACGTCCAGGAGGAGGAAGACCTGGCCCTGCCCCAGGTGACCGTGGAGACCTCCGTAGAGGACCTGCTGCTCCCCCTGTTCCTCCAAGACGTGGAGGAGGAGACCTGCCTCATCGGCCAGGCTCTGGAGACGGCCCGCTGAGCAAACCCACAAAGATTGGACCAACACCCCCGGCGCAAGCTGCGCCGGGGGTGTTTTTTGTGGCCTTTAGGCTAAACAAAACCCCTGGTTCTACCAGGGGTAAATAAAAAGGCCTTGGCAAATAAAACCTCCGTGCTACAATCGAGATGGTTTGGCAGCCGCATCACGAAAGAGCAAGGAGGTTTTACGCAAGTGAAAAATGAGGTAAAGCACACGGCGCACTCAAGCTACCGGTGCGAATACCACCTGGTATTTGCGCCGAAGTACCGCCGGAAGATAATTTACAAAGAGTTACGCAGAGACATTATCGAAATTATCAAGAAGTTGTGCAAGGAGATGAAAGTAGAGATCATTGAGGGAGAGGCGTGCCCGGATCACATTCATCTTCTGGTGAGTATTCCACCGTACATGAGTATAGCACAGTTCGTGGGAACGCTCAAGAGCAAAAGCGCGTTGATGATTTTCGACAGGCACGCGAATCTGAAGTACAAATACGGGAACCGAAATTTCTGGTGCAGAGGATACTTTGTGGATACGGTAGGAAAGAATGAAAAAATGATCCAGGAGTATATCCGGAACCAGTTGGAAGAAGATTTGGCGAGTGATCAAATCTCTCTCAAGGAGTACATGGACCCGTTTACGGGTAGCAAGAGGAAGTAGGCAAAAGAAAACAGCCGCTTATAGCGGCTGCCTGTAGTAGAGATGCGATGGTAAACCCTCAGTACCCCTCTGGGGTCTGAGCAAACCACTAGTTTACTAGTGGTTTTGATTTCCTCCGGCTTTCTTCCAAAGAAAGTCGGGCTCCCCCGCGGTCGTCGGCGGGGAACCCACGTTGCAGGGTCCACCCTGCAATGGTTCCAACGGAGCCACCTACCGATGACAGTGGGCCCCCTAAGCGCTGGTCCCAGACGGGACCACCAACAAATCTCAGCGAGAAGCGAGGAATCCACCATGGAATATCGCATGGAACACGACACCATGGGCCAAGTGGCCGTCCCAGCGGACAAGCTCTGGGGCGCCCAGACCCAGCGGAGCCTGGAAAACTTCCCCATCGGGGAGGAGAAGATGCCCCCCGACCTCATCCAGGCCTTCGCCATTTTGAAGGAAGCATGCGCCGCCGCCAACCACCGGCTGGGCAAGCTGGACGACCGGCGCTTCGCCCTGATCCAGGGGGCCTGCCAGGCCATCCTGGCCGGGGAGCTGGCGGGGAACTTTCCCCTGGCTGTCTGGCAGACCGGCAGCGGCACCCAGACCAACATGAACTGCAACGAGGTCATCGCCCGGTGGGGCAACCTCCAGGCGGGGGAGGACCTGCTCCACCCCAACGACCACGTGAACCTGTCCCAGAGCTCCAACGACACCTTCCCCACCGCCCTGCACATCGCCGCGGCTACTGCCCTCCACCGGCGGCTCTTCCCCGCCCTGGAGGAGATGCTGGTCTGCCTTCAAGACCTGGAGAACGCCAACGGGGACGTGGTGAAAACCGGCCGCACCCATCTCCAGGATGCGGTGCCCATCCCCTTCGGCCAGGAGATCAGCGGCTGGCGCTCCATGCTGGAGCACAGCCGGGACATGGTCACTGCCTCCCTGGACGGGCTCTACGAGCTGGCCCTGGGGGGCACCGCCGTGGGCACGGGGCTCAACGCCCCTCCGGGGTTTGACACAGCGGCCGCCCAGGAGGTGGCCCAGCGCACCGGCCTGCCCTTCCGCACCGCCCCCAACAAATTCCACGCCCTCACCGCCAAGGACGCCCTGGTCTTTACCCATGGGGCCTTGAAGGCCCTGGCCGCCAACCTGATGAAGATCGCCAACGACGTGCGCTGGCTGGCCTCCGGCCCCCGGTGCGGGTTGGGGGAGATCTTCATCCCGGAGAACGAGCCCGGCTCCTCCATCATGCCCGGCAAGGTCAACCCCACCCAGTGCGAGGCCCTCACCATGGTGGCCGTCCAGGTAATGGGGAACGACACGGTGATGGGCATCGCCGCCTCCCAAGGCAACTTCGAACTCAACGTCTACATGCCCGTGCTGGCCCACAACTTTCTCCAGTCGGTGCGGCTGCTGGCCGACGCCATGGCTAGCTTCACCCGCCGGTGCCTCAAGGGCCTGACCCCCAACCGGGAGAAGATGGCGGAAAACCTCCATCGCTCCCTGATGACCGTCACCGCCCTCACCCCCATCGTGGGGTATGAGAACGGGGCCAAGATCGCCAAAAAGGCCCACCGGGAGAACATCTCCCTGAAGGAGGCCGCTGTGGCCCTGGGCCTCTTCACCCCCGAGGCCTTTGACGCGGCCTTCCACCCCGAGGAGATGGCCTGACCCACCCCTCACTTTTTACCCAGAAAGGATCTGACTTCCCATGGACATCAGCGAAGAATCTTTGGCCCTGCACTACAAGCTCCGGGGAAAGCTGGAGGTGGTCTCCCGCTATCCCATCCAGACCCAGAAGGACCTCTCCCTGGCCTACACCCCCGGGGTGGCCGCCCCCTGCCTGGAGATCCAGAAGGACCCCGCCAAGTCCTTCCAGCTCACCCGGCGGCAGAACCTGGTGGCTGTCATCACCGACGGCTCGGCGGTGCTGGGCCTGGGGAACATCGGCCCCCTGGCGGGGATGCCGGTGATGGAGGGCAAGTGCGTCCTCTTCAAGGAGTTCGCCGGGGTGGACGCCTTCCCCCTGTGCGTGGACACCCAGGATGTGGACGAGATGGTGGAAACCATCGCCCGGATCTCCAAAAGCTTCGGGGGCATCAACCTGGAGGACATCTCCGCCCCCCGGTGCTTCGAGGTGGAGCGCCGGCTGAAAGAGGTCTGCGACATCCCCGTCTTTCACGACGACCAGCACGGCACCGCCGTGGTGATCACCGCCGCCCTCACCAACGCCCTGAAGGTGGTGGGCAAGAAGAAAGAGGACGTGAAGATCGTCCTCAACGGCATCGGGGCCGCCGGCGGGGCCGCCGCCAAGCTGTTGCTGGACCTGGGGTACCGCCACCTCACCCTGTGCGACAAGGACGGCATCCTGGTCCCCGGCACCCCCGGCCAGCCCAGCCACCACGAGGCCCTGGCCGCCCGGACCAACCCGGAAAAACGCACCGGCACCCTGGCCGAGGCTTTGGTGGGGGCAGACGTGTTCATCGGGGTCTCCCGCCCTGGCCTGGTCACCGGGGCCATGGTGGAGACTATGGCCAAGGACCCCGTGATCCTGGCCATGGCCAACCCGGTGCCGGAGATCATGCCCGACGAGGCCCTGGCCCATGGGGCCGCCGTAGTGGGCACCGGCCGGTCGGACTTCCCCAACCAGATCAACAACGTGCTGGTCTTTCCCGGCCTGTTCAAGGGTGCCTTGTCCTGCGGAGCCGTGCAGATCACCGAGGGCATGAAGTATGCCGCCGCTCAGGCCCTGGCGGACATGGTGGCCCCGGAGGACCTCTCCCCCACCTGCATCCTGCCCTCTCCCCTGAACCGGGCCGCGGCAGACGCTGTGGCCCATGCCGTGGCCGCCGAGGCCCGGCGGACCGGCCACGCCCGGGTCTAAGGGTTCCCCTCCCATCCGTTTCCTAACGCCAGAGGACGTCCCCCTTCCCGGGGATTTCTCTGGCGTTTTCTTTCCCCGCCATGTTGATTATTTTGCAAAAGTGTTTATAATAGAATTTAGATTACGAAAAGGAGGTTTTTTCCATGCCGAGAAGACCGAAGGGATCACCCAAACCCATTGCAAAAACGGCTGCCCGGATGTCCCGGAGAGCTGCCCTGACCCCCGATCAGCTGAAAAAGCTGGACGCCTACTGGCGGGCCTCCAACTATTTTGCCGCCTGCCAGCTGTACCTGCTGGACAACCCCCTGCTCAAGGAGCCTCTGGAACCGGCCCACATCAAAAAGAAAATCGTCGGCCACTGGGGTACCGTCCCTGGCCAGAACTTCATTTATACACACCTCAACCGCGTCATCAACCGGTACGACCTGAACATGATCTACCTCTCCGGCCCCGGCCACGGGGGCAACGCTATGGTAGCCCAGACCTACCTGGAGGGGACCTACAGCGAGGTCTACCCCAACATCAGCCAGGACGAGGCGGGGCTGAAGAAGCTCTTTAAGCAGTTCTCCTTCCCCGGCGGCATCCCCAGCCACGTGGCTCCGGAGACCCCCGGCTCCATCCACGAGGGGGGCGAGCTGGGCTACTCCCTGGCCCACGCCTTCGGCGCGGTGCTGGACAACCCCGACCTTATCGCCGCCTGCGTGGTGGGGGACGGGGAAGCCGAAACCGGCCCCCTGGCCACCGCCTGGCAGGGCAACAAGTTCTTAAACCCCATCGGGGACGGGGCCGTGCTCCCCATCCTCCACCTCAATGGGTTTAAGATCCACAACCCCACCATCCTCTCCCGCATCCCCCACAGCGAGTTGGAGAGCTTCTTCCGGGGCTGCGGCTGGGAACCCCGCTTCGTGGAGGGCAGCGACCCGGAGCAGATGCACCAGACCATGGCCGCCGCCCTGGACTGGGCCATTCGGGAGATCCAGCGCATCCAGGCCCACGCCCGCACCACCGGGGACGACAGCCGCCCCGCCTGGCCCATGATCGTCCTGCGCACCCCCAAGGGCTGGACCGGCCCCAAGGAGGTGGACGGGCAGACCATTGAGGGCTCCTTCCGGGCCCACCAGGTGCCCATCGACATGTCCCAGCCCCACCACCTGAAGCTGGTGGAGGACTGGCTGCGCAGCTACCACCCCGAGGAGCTCTTCACCGAGGAGGGCAAGCTCCGCCCCGAACTCCAGGCCCTGGCCCCCAAGGGGGACCGGCGGATGGGGGCCAACCCCCACGCCAACGGCGGCAAGCTGCTGCGGGACCTGAAACTCCCCGACTTCCGCAACTACGGCATCGACCTGCCCGCCCCCGGCGCCGTGGAGGCCCAGGACATGCTGGTGCTGGGCACCTTCGTCCGGGATGTGATCCGGGAGAACGAGGATGCCAAGAACTTCCGGGTCTTCGGCCCCGACGAGAGCAAGTCCAACCGCCTGACCCCCATGTTCGAGGCCACCACCCGGGTGTGGAACGCCGAGAGCGCCGACGGGGACGAGTACCTGGCCCACAGCGGCCGGGTGATGGACTCCATGCTCTCCGAGCACATGTGCGAGGGCTGGCTGGAGGGGTACCTCCTCACCGGCCGCCACGGCTTCTTCAACAGCTATGAGGCCTTCATCCGCATTGTGGACTCCATGTTCGCCCAGCACGCCAAGTGGCTGAAAACCTGCAACGAGCTGCCCTGGCGGCAGGATATCGCCTCCCTGAACTATATCCTCTCCTCCAACGTCTGGCAGCAGGACCACAACGGCTTCACCCACCAGGACCCCGGCTTCCTGGACCATGTGGCCAACAAGAAGGCCGACGTGGTGCGGATGTACCTGCCCCCGGATGCCAACTGCCTGCTCTCCTGCTTCAATCACTGCATCTCCAGCCGGAACTATGTCAACGTCCTGGTGACCTCCAAGCACCCCCGGCCCCAGTGGCTGACCATGGAGCAGGCGGTGAAGCACTGCACCCAGGGCATCGGCATCTGGCAGTGGGCCTCCAACGACCAAGGTGCTGAGCCGGACATCGTCCTGGCCTGCTGCGGGGAGACCCCCACCCTGGAGACCCTGGCCACCGTCACCATCCTCCGCCACTACTTCCCCGATCTGAAGATCCGGGTGGTGAACGTGGTGGACCTGATGCGCCTGCAGTCGGACAGCCAGCACCCCCACGGCCTGTCGGACCAGAACTATAACCTCCTGTTCACCGAAGACAAGCCCATCCTCTTCGCTTTCCACGGCTACCCCTCCCTGATCCACGAGCTCACCTACCGCCGGAAGAACAAGAACCTTCACGTCCGGGGGTACATCGAAGAGGGCACCATCACCACTCCCTTCGACATGCGGGTGCTGAATAACCTGGACCGGTTCCACCTGACCATGGACGTCATCCACCTGCTGCCGGAGAAGTTGGGCACCCGGGGTGCCTTCCTGGTCCAGCAGCTCCAGGACAAGCTGGTGGAGCACAAGCAGTATATCGCCGAGTACGGCGAGGATCTGCCGGAAATCCGCGACTGGAAGTGGAACGACGGCAAGGGCAACTTCGCCTGATCCCATCACGCCCCATGGAGGACCCATCGGGTCCCCTTCCGCCCTCCCCTGCCCCGCTTTCCAGTGGGGCGGGGGAGGGCTTTCTACTTCCTCCACGCCCCAAAGCGGGACCTTCCCTTTTCCTCCAAAGTGTGCTATGATAAGCGGGCGGCCTGCTCTTCCAGGCCGCCTTCATTTGCCAGAGAAAGGAAGTCCTTCGTCTTGTCACTCGCCCATACCCACAACGGGGCCGATCTGGGAAAGGATCCCGTCCGCCGGCTACTGTTCCAGATGGCCCTGCCCTCCATCCTGGCCCAGCTGATCAACCTACTGTACAACTTGGTGGACCGGATGTACATCGGCCACATCCCCGACGTGGGCGCCACCGCCCTCACCGGCGTGGGGGTCACCATGCCGCTGATCCTGTGCATCTCCGCCTTTGCCGCCCTGGTGAGTATGGGCGGCGCCCCCCGGGCTTCCATCCTCCTGGGGAAAGGGGAAAAGGACCAGGCCGAGCAGGTCCTGGGCAACTGCACCACCATGCTGGTGATCACTGCCCTGGTCCTCACGGTGGTGGTCCAGGTCTTTGGTCCGGACCTCCTTTTGTTCTTTGGGGCCAGCCAGGCCACCCTTCCCTATGCCTGGGACTACACTAGGATCTATGCCATGGGCACCCTCTTTGTCCAGCTGGCCCTGGGGCTCAATGCCTTCATCAACGCCCAGGGCTTTGCCCGGACGGGGATGCTCACCGTGGCCCTGGGGGCGGGGTGCAACATTGTGCTGGACCCCATCTTCATCTTCGCCCTGGACATGGGGGTGCAGGGGGCTGCCCTGGCCACGGTGCTGTCCCAAGGGGCCTCCTGCCTGTGGATCCTGTGCTTCCTCCGGGGAAAGCAGACCACCCTCCGCCTGCAGCGGCGGACGCTGCGGCTGCGGCGGAAGATCCTCCTCCCCTGCCTGGCTCTGGGGGTGTCCCCCTTTATCATGCAGTTCACGGAGAGCATCCTCAACGTCTGCTTCAACACCAGCCTCCTCCAGTACGGCGGGGACCTGGCGGTGGGGGCTATGACCATCCTTGCCAGCGTCATGCAGTTTGCCATGCTCCCCCTCCAGGGGTTCACCCAGGGGGCCCAGCCCATCGTGGGCTTCAACTACGGCGCCGGCAACCGGGACCGGGTGAAGGAGACCTTCCGCCGCCTGTTGGTCTGCTGCATCGTCTACGCGGGGATCATCTGGGCGGTGGCCATGTTCCTGCCCCAGGTGTTCACCGCCATCTTCACCAACGACCCCACCTTGGTAGAGTACACCCAGTGGGCCATCCGGATCTACCTGGCCCTGGCCTTCCTCATGGGCATTCAGGTGGCTTGCCAGCAGACCTTCATCGCCCTGGGCAACGCCAAGACCTCCGTCTTCCTGGCCCTGCTGCGGAAGGTGATCCTCCTGATCCCCCTGATCTACCTGCTGCCCCACCTTTTGCCGGGCAACCAGGTGATGGCGGTGTTCCTGGCCGAGCCAGTGGCAGACGCCATCGCCGTGGCCACCACCGGAACCCTGTTCTGGCGGCAGTACCACAAGTTATAACGACAGCATTGGTCCCCAGGGCTCTACCGCCCTGGGGACTTTTTCCTCCGGTTTCCTTCCTGCTCGTTGCGAACTGCAGCCGCCTATGCTACCCTATGGTTAAGGAAACCATCCCTTGTGCGCCCTCCCCGCTTGGAGAGGAGAAAGGAGCCCCCTATGACACCAAAGACCTCCTCCGCCCCGTGCTGGCAGAGGAGATTGTGGCCACCGGCCAGGTGATCAAGGCTGGCCGCACCCTGGTGATCACCGAGGATGGCAATACCGGAACCCTCCTAGCCAAAATGCTGGGGACCATGGTGCCTACGCAGTTGTAAGCGGTCCCGCTGCACGTTCGGCCAGGGAACACCATCCCCTTTGACAAAAGGGGGACTCTGTGGTATCTTTATTTAGTTAGCCCAGGCTAACCAAATAAAAAATTGGGAGGACCCCTATGGACCACAGCCTTCTCCTTGCCTTTCTCCTCACCCTGCTGGCTGGGCTGAGCACCGGCATCGGCAGTGTCATCGCCTTCGTCACCCGGCACACCAACCGGCGCTTCCTCTCCGGGAGCCTGGGCTTTTCCGCCGGGGTGATGCTCTATGTCTCCCTGGTGGAACTTCTGCCCCAAGCGGGAACCGCCCTCCAAGAGGACCTGGGAGGGCGCAGCGGCAGCTGGGCCGCCATCGGCGGTTTCTTCGGCGGCATGCTTCTCATCGCCGTCATTGACCGGTGCATCCCTGCCCAAGAGAATCCCCACGAAGCCAAACCGCTGGAGGCAGAAGCCCCCCTCTCCCCCGCTCCCCTTCTTCGCCTGGGAGGGATGACGGCCCTGGCCATTGCCATCCACAATTTCCCGGAGGGGCTGGCCACCTTCGTCTCCGCCCTCCAGGACCCCGCCATCGCCGGGCCCATCGTGGTGGCCATTGCCATTCACAACATTCCCGAGGGGATCGCCGTCTCAGTCCCCCTTTACCAGGCCACTGGCTCCCGGCGGAAGGCCTTTGTCTGGTCCTTCCTCTCCGGCCTGGCAGAGCCGGCGGGAGCCCTCCTGGGCTGGCTTCTGCTGGCCCCGGTGATGAGTTCCACCCTCTTCGGCCTGCTCTATGCTGGTGTGGCGGGGATCATGGTGTTCATCTCCCTGGACGAGCTTCTCCCCGCCGCCCGGGCCTATGGGGAGCACCACCTGGCCATTTACGGCCTCATCGGCGGTATGGCCGTGATGGCAGGGAGTCTATTGCTCTTTGAATAGGGAGAATAGAAAAAAGACACCAGCCTGTTGGCTGGTGTCTTTTTGGCAGCGGGAGAAGGATTCGAATTATTGGGTCGGTTTATCATTCTGACAATTATCGTAAAATAGCGGGAAATTCGATGGAATATTCGCAAAAAAATGAACTATTCGGAAAATGTTGTAAATAGCGCAAAACCGCCTAAAGGGTCAAATAAAGGGTAGGAAGGGAGAGATATACTACCTGCTCTTTTGTATCACGACTCACTTTCAGAAATAGAACTGTCTCTCCTCATTGTTTCATCTATCGCACGGTTAATAAAACCATTTACGCTTTCCCCGTGGGCTGCGGCATAGGCCTGGACAACCTCATACTTGCTACGGTCCATTCTCACCCGCGCAACCGCAAACTTTTCCATATAGGCCTTCTGTGCTCTTTTTTGGGCCTCTGTTTTCTCCGACATACTCTCACCTCTTAAAAAAGGACACTAGGTAAACTTGGCTTAATCCCCCAGTATGGCTACATTGTAACACGCATTCAAGTCTACGCCTAGATACAAATTGAACAAATCTAGGCGCAGATATTTGTACATCCTCACCCTTGATATCTAGGCCTATATATCTTATACTATAATCACAGTAAGGGAGAGGCAAGGCGGACGAAGTACTGAACAGGAAACAAGAACGTCAGATAAGCGCCGGACAGGATAAGAAACGGGATGGGCCCAAGATAAACTTAACGCCCCCGGCCCCCTCCTCTCAAATTAAGGAGGCAGTATGATGAATATATGCGAGATGGAAAAACAAGTCAAGGAGCTTCGCCAATTGCAAGCGCTCATTAAAGAAGCCCAGGCTGAGGCAGAGGCGATAAAAGACTCCCTCAAGGCCTCTATGGGCTCACAGGAAGCTGTACAAGCCGGGGAATATCATATCACATGGAAAGATATAAAAATGTCTAGGATCGACACAGAGGCCCTTAGAGCAGCACTTCCAGATATAGCAAGGGAATTCACCCGAGTTATAATCACAAAGCGTTTCTGTATAGTATAACGGAGGAATACAATGGATTCTCTTATTCGAATGAATCGGTACATTGACTCTCGAGTAGATGACGGCTTGGAATTCTATGGGTTGTCTCTTTCAGAGTTAGAGGCTCTATATAGTTTACTCGAAGTAGATCGCGCCGAAGCGCTTTTTTTGGCGTTTAAGTTTGGTCGGGCTAAAGGAATACAGTTTTCCCGTAAAAATAAGAAAAAGGGCCGCTTCTATTGAGCGGCCCTTTCCTGCTACACCCATACGCATATAAGCACAGAGCTATTTTGTCCTGTACCCCACACGACCGGCTCTTTCTCAGGCAGGAGTGCTTTTTCGAATGGGGGCATGTTCTGTTCTAAAATCTATCTCAGAATGGGAAAAGGTTACCCCTGCCACCGGCCACCAACGAGATTTTTTGAACTTCCATTGGGGGAGGTATAAGGATGCTCTTGCGCTACAAGAATTCCATCTTTTCTGTAGTTGGGTTAGGGCTGGTTAGGTTTAAAAACATACTTTTTAAAAATTGAAATTTACCCTTTTCTTATAGGGAGGCTTGTATTCAGCCCTAACCTGCCCTAACCCAAACCGTCAAACCGTTGCAGCGTAAGAATTTCCGAATTTTGCCTCTAAGTCGAGCCTTAACCCAACCCATGTACTTTTGTTCTTTGGACGGATATTCTGGAAGCCCGCCGCCTCCATTGTGGTAGTGAAGTCATTGAGCCGCCGCACATAGTCCCCGGTGCTCTCCGCCCATTCCCGATATTCCCGGTAGAGGTCAGCAGCACCAACACGGGCGTTTGGATCTTTGATGCACCTTTCGTTGATGAAATTAGAAAGCCAGTCCTCCCGCGCCCTGTATGCCTCGGTCGATTCCTCCACCACTTCGGGAATGTCTAGGCGGAAGCCATTGCGGACAAAGTTCACCGCGCCCTCAATGGCCCAGGTGAGGATCGCGCCGCCCGCCTCTTTTACAAGCACATCGGCATAGTTCTGTATGCCTGTCCCTGCCGGTATGGTGGCGTTGAATGGTACGACGATCAGCCGCCGCCATGTGCCGTTATCGGTGGAGCCGACGCGGGGAAGATGGTTTGTGAATAGCACCAATGTGTGGGTCTGCTTCACGGTTTCCGGCTGTTTGAATTTTTCCTCAATCACAAGGCGGTCAGTGCTGGCAAGCTGCTTTAAGGTCGCCACGGAAAGCCGCTGGTGTTCTTCCAGTTCTCCCGTCACCACCAGCCGCCGCCCCCGTAGGGTGGCAAGGGCCGCTCCCTTGTTGGCCCGGTCGGTGGTTATCACCTTAATGTCGATGCTGCCGGTATAGTCTCCCAGGACAGCGCCCAGGGCGTTAAAATAGGTGCTCTTGCCGTTTCGCCCGCCACCGTAGGCAAGTATGATCCCCTCCTGGTAAACCGCTCCAATGAGAGCCATACCGGCCACAAGCTGCAAGAATCCCCGTATGCTGCCGTCCCCGCAAGTGATAGTGTCAAGGAAGCTGCTCCACATCTCGGCCCCTTTGGTGTCCGGCCCGGTCTGCGTGATCTGACTGCAATATGCCGCCCGATCATGTGGCTGGAGCCGCCCGGTGGTCAAGTCCACAATCCCGGCGGGGGTATTTAGGTCAAACGGGTTTGCGTCCAGCTTATCCGCCTTGATGACAAGGGACGCTTTGGACAGTTCCAGCATACTTTTAATACGGACGGCGTTCCGGCTGTTCTTTGCGTGGGTGAGGTATGCTTTCGCTGCCAACGCCTCCGCTTTCGCCTTTTCCAGTGCGTCGGCATCTTCCTCCGCCCCTGTTTCGGCGTGTTTGGCCGTGGCCTCCGCAAGATGATGCAGCGCCGCCCGGTTTTTCTCCGACGCCTCCCGCAGCATCCTTTCAGACAATTCCAGTGCCCAGGCGGTTGCCTTGTGGTCGTCCCGCTCCCAGCGTTTTCCATTCCACCATAGCCAGCCCAGGGCATCGGTATATATCAAGTCATTCTGATACACACGGGAGAACATGGCGGCGTTTCCGGCGTCGGAGTAGTCCGGGGGCTTTATGCTGTCTGTGGTGGCAGCAACCGGTCCCCGTTCATAGCGTCCGGCGCTCCGGCAAATGGCCTCGATTTCCCGTTTGCTCAGTGGCGGGTCACAGCGGGTCTTATTGGCCTCTGTCAAGGCGGCGGTGATCTCTGCCACGGTCAACCCCTTTGCCCGGAGAGAGGCGGCAAGACGGAACATTTCCTCATTTCTCCGCCCCTCTGTAATTTTTCCAGGGACCTCCTTGCTCTTTGCCTGTTTGGGCTTGTCCCTCTTGCCCGGGAGAAAAAGGCGGTGAAGCCAGTCCGGGAGAGGGGCAAGGGGTACGTTTGTGGGTGTACTGCTGACCTCCCATTCATAGGCCCGCCCGGTCGTGGGGTGAATGGACGGCGGAGCGATCACATACCCACCAGCTCCCCGATAGTCCAAGCCGGGAGCAAAACCCACCGCTACAGTCAGGGCTGGGTCATCACACTGGAAGTAATAGTGGGCACCTCCGCCACCGGTCAGACAAGTCCAGGTTTCGGGGAGAGGACCGTACTTCCGTTCCAGTTCTGCAAGGGTTTCATCCCCATACTTCCCCACGTTGTGGTCTGCGTCTACATCTAACACGACCAGCCCGTGGCCGGTAGCGATAGCGACATTATATGTACTTCCGTTCCCCCACCATCTTGCAATTTGTACTGGGTCTGTGGTGGCATCTTTGCATCCGTGAAGGGTAACGGGTGTCTTGCCATTACAGGGGAATGCCTTCAAACCTATATCCTGAGTGTAGTATTTAACATAGCGCTGCAATAGGCTCATTTCCTCTGGCATGGCATCACCCCTTTGCTTTCTTAATGGCTTCTGCCGCTCGTTCTATTTCTCTTGCCCTGTGCTTCATCGAGCGGATAAACCGTTCTTTCTCTTCCTCACAGGAAGGAAGAAAATAGCCACGAACATTGTCAGACAAAATCGGAGTTCCTTCCAACCTCTCAGCTGCAATCCGTTTCCTGACTGAACGGCTACTTAATCCTGTGATTACTTCGAGATGTCGCAAAGTCAATGCATTTTCTTGTCCATAAAGCAATAGATCTGCAATCTCCCGAGCGAGCCCTTCACCTTTTCCTTGCCCGGTCGTTCTCTCTGTGGTATCATGGGAATGGAGATCCGCTCGGTCACACGTCGTTTCTCCCGCCTGGTGCAGCGCGGCAACGCTGGCCAGGCCTTTTTTCTTATCTATCATTCTTGCTCCACCTCCACTTGCTTATTGATCCATTCTCGAAGACCCTCTACCGAAATCAGCGTGCGTTTCCCTACTTTAAAGGCAGGGAAACCGGACTTGTTCATAAGTTGATATAAAGTTGGTTTTGAGACGCCCAACAACCGAGCTGCCTCCGGCGCTGATACAGCCAGGGGGGCTAGATGATCCGTCATTCCTCCACCTCTTTTTGCAGTTTCTCGATAATAGAGAAAATCTTGCTCTTTTCCTCCCCTGGAAGTTCCTTGCGGAGCTTTCGGGAAAACGCAGAGTCGGTAATGCCCAATGCGTCCGCGATTCGCCACAGCTTTATACGATGTTCTGTTGCGGCCTGTCTAACGTCTTGGTTACACACGAAAATCACCTCCAAAATTTGTTGTTGACGCTTCAATGGTAATCTGTTATTATTATAGCAGATTACAACAAGAGCATCAACAGGATGGAGAAAGTTTCTACACAAATATCACAAGCCGAGCATTTCTGGGAGAAGGAGCATATAAATGGAGCGCAACAAAAAGAAAGAACCTAGATTAAGAGTATTTCGAGAACGATTTAATATTTTGCGAGAGGAACATGGTCCAAGCAATACAGAATTTGCAACGTTTTTGGCAATGTCTAGGCAAACAATAGGATTTTATTTGAACGGGGATAGAATTCCAGACGCTCTAACGCTGAAGAATATTGCAGATAAGTGTCATGTTTCAGCTGACTGGTTGTTAGGAAAGACAGACATAAAAACAGATAATAAAGTAGTATCTGACATTTGTAAATATACGGGACTCTCTGAAGATTCTGTAGAGAAATTACATGGAAAGCTTAAAGATGGTCCTGCCTTGAACGTCATTCATGATTTTGTTAATGGTTTTTTATCTTCGAGATATCTAGAAGACTTTGAGCATGTATCATTCTTGAATTCTGCTCTAAATATCTTGTTGCGAAGACAACCACGGATAAACATCACTCTCGAAGAGTATATAAAACAGCATAACAAAAGAGAACAAGATATTATAGATGCTCTATACAACGGAAAATCTGTGGGGGAATATGTCGAGATGGATGTTGGAACAGCTATACATTCTTACGCCACAAGAGCAATAGCGTACCTAGAAATGATTTATGAGGAAACTGAATATACGAAATATGTCCGCCCGGGACTATAAATAGGAGGAACTGTAATGCCTAAAAAAGGTAATACCCGCTCCGCGCAGGGCTCCGGTACCATACGCCAACGCAAGGACGGTCGATGGGAAGCCCGGTACACCGTAGGCCGGGACCCGGGCACAGGGAAACAAGTGCAAAAATCTGTGTATGGAAGCACACAACGAGAGGTCAGGAAAGCTTTGTCCGAAGCAGTAGCAGCCCTGGACAGTGGAAACTACTTTGAACCGTCCAAAATGACCGTAGCGCGATGGGTGGAAATCTGGCTCCAAGAATACATGGGGGATAAGAAGTATCTAACCGTTAAACACTACAACGCCCAGTGTCGGACCCATATTGTGCCAAGTCTTGGAGCTGTTCGGCTGGCAGACTTGACCACGCCGCAGATTCAGGCTTTTTACAATCGCCTCCAGCGGGAGGGTATGGCGGCGAAAAGCGTTCGCAATGTGCACGGGATCCTCACCAAATGCCTTTCCACCGCAGTGCAAGTAGGGTATCTGCGGGACAACCCTGCCCAGCGGACTACCCTGCCCAAAATTCTGAAAAAAGAAATTCACCCGCTCACAGATGAACAGGTGAAAGCATTCCTTCGGGTTGCTTCCGGGGATGAGTATGAGATTATTCTAAAGACAATCCTCTTCACTGGGCTACGGGAAGCAGAGGCCACCGGCCTGACCTGGGACTGTGTGGACCTTTCGAGCGGAACCATCAAAGTATGTAAGCAACTGCAAAAACGCCCCCTAAAAGACGGCGGCTTCACATTTGCGCCGTTGAAGAACAATAAAACGAGAGTGATCAAACCGGCACCGTTTGTTATGGAGCTTTTGGACCGGCAAAGACGGAATCAAGCTGCCCAGAAACTTCAAGCTGGCCCCCTTTGGCAAGGATGGAGCACCAACGAAGAACGAAAGACTTCTTTGGTGTTTACTACTGCCACCGGCGGAAACCTCAGCCCTCAAACCGTTTATAACCACTACAAAAAGCTTGCTGTAAAAATTGGAGCCCCAGATAGCCGGGTGCACGATCTCAGACACACTTTTGCAGTATTGTCTCTCCAGAACGGAGACGATGTCAAAACGGTTCAGGGCAACCTGGGCCACGCTACAGCAGCCTTTACCCTGGATGTTTATGGACATGTTTCCGAGCGGATGAAAGAGGACAGCGCCGCTCGAATGGAAACTTACATTCGAGGGCTCGGGAATCTGTAAAGGGTCAATT
>OLQR01001052.1_pt1 | contig 17934 bp, 16 predicted proteins | sample 1671881 | NCBI WGS metagenome assembly OLQR01 (sample SAMEA3136623, study PRJEB25190) | human gut metagenome | biome: human gut; feature: human-associated habitat; material: faeces | place: Austria | collected 2013 | reverse complement strand
TTCCTAGGCAAGAACCACTTCGATCAGATGTGTCTCATTGCCAGAAAGTTTCTCGATCATATTCTTAGGAAGAATACGTTTTGCAGGGTTAAATGAAGGTCCACCGATCGGAATCATGTTCTCTGTAAGTGCCGGACCGTGATCTCTTGGAACTCCTGCTCCGTCAAATACACGTCCGAGCAGATGCTCTGAGAAGGAAACCATCATAGGTCTGTCAAGGAAACGAACAGAATCGTTGGTTCCAACACCCTGTGCACCTGCAAATACCTGAAGAGATACAATGTCTCTGTCAAGTTTAATAACTGTCGCGTAACTGTCACCTACTAAAGCAAGGTCGCCAAGACGAACACCTTCTGCTTTAACAGTAACAACGTTACCGACGATTGATTCAATTTTTGTATATACTTTCTGCACTTTAGAACCTCCTACTCAACTGCTTTTGACTTGTAGAATTCCTCAATCTTCTTCGCCTGCTCATGGTATTCTGGTGTCTCAAAGACAGTACCATGCCAGTCAAGGAATTCCTGTCTCAACTGGTTGAAGAAGCTTCGAATTTCATTCTTGTCTTCCAAATCATAGGACGCCATTAATGCTTCATAAAGTTTATCGAATTCCTGTCTCTGTCTCTCCGGTGGGCATGCTGCGTCAATCGGATCGAATGAGTTCTGCTGAAGATATACAGCATCAAGAAGTTCGCCTTTCTGATAAATGATGTAGTCTTCTGCGGATGTTCCTTCCTCACCAACTACCTTCATCATCTGATTGATCTCGTTTCCTCTTGTAAGGATTGCACGAGCCTCTTCGATACGTCCCATATCTACAACACCGGTATATTTAGACCATGAATCCATCGGATGGATTGCAGGGTATTTACGAGCATCTGAACGCTCTCTTGAAAGTCCGTGGAATGCTCCAACTACCTTCAGTGTTGCCTGTGTTACAGGTTCCTCAAAGTTACCACCGGCTGGTGATACTGTACCACCGATTGTAACAGATCCGACTTTACCATTCTTAAGTCTTACTTTACCAGCTCTCTCATAGAAAGAAGCGATTGTAGACTCAAGGTAAGCCGGGAATGCCTCTTCACCTGGGATCTCTTCCAGACGTCCTGACATCTCACGCATCGCCTGTGCCCAACGGCTTGTAGAATCTGCAAGAAGAAGAACGTCAAGTCCCATCTGTCTGTAGTACTCTGCAAGTGTTACGGCTGTGTAGCAGGAAGCCTCTCTGGCCGCTACCGGCATGGAAGATGTATTACAGATGATGATTGTTCTTTCCATAAGAGATCTTCCTGTCTTAGGATCTTCCAGTTCAGGGAACTCTTTCAGAATCTCTACAACCTCACCGGCACGCTCTCCACAAGCTGCCACGATAACGATATCTGCCTCACCATTCTTTGCTTCCATATGCTGAAGAACTGTCTTACCAGCTCCGAAAGGTCCAGGAACGCAGAATGTTCCACCTTTTGCTACCGGGAGGAATGCGTCTACACAACGAAGCTGTGTTACCAGCGGCTCGTCCGGACGAAGTCTCTCATCATAGCATTTTACAGCCTGTTTGATTGGCTGTGAGATTACCATGCTAAGTTCTTTCTCCTCACCTTTGCTGTTTGCGATCACGCAAATTGTTGCTCTTACATTATAAGAGCCTTTTTCTTTAATAGATTTAACTGTCCAGTCACTACCTTTCAGTGTGAACGGAACCATAATTTCATGTTTAAATAATCCTTCAGGAACACTACCGATTGAATCTCCTGCTTCTACGGAATCTCCAACTGCTACAGATGGTGTGAACTCCCAGTCTCTATCTGGAATAGGATCAAGATACACACCTCTCTCAAGGAAGAAACCACACTGCTCTGCAAGATCCGGCAACGGGTTCTGAAGTCCATCAAATACCTGGGTTAACAGACCTGGTCCAAGTTCTACGCTCATCAGCTCACCAGTAAACTCTACCTGATCTCCGACTTTGATACCATTTGACATCTCGTAGATCTGCATGCTGGCAACACCATTGTTGATTCGGATAACCTCTCCTTTAAGACGTTTTCCATCAACAAGAATATAAGCAACTTCGTTCTTATGAACTGCACCATCAAAGCTGACGTTTGCCAGGTTTCCGTTAATACCAGTTACATATCCTGTTACTGTTTCCATCAATTCTCTCCTGTTATAAGCTATATACGCGTTGCTGCACCTGATCAAAAAGACGTTTGAATTCCTTCTGTCCTTTTGACTGAACAAAACAGCTCTGGCGTTCAAGCAATTTTAATTTAATCGCATACCCGAATAAATATACATCATCGAAAGTATGCAAGCCTACCAATGAATCAAGATTATCAAATTCATAATCCAACAAGATCTTCTCTGCTTCCAGCGGATTCTTTGCAGCCAACGCTGCTCCTGCTACCTGTGCAGTCACAGAATCCTTATCATAGGATGCCAGATATGGTCTTCCCAGATTTACACTTCTCTGATAGTTGAGTTCGCTCATAAGATTCTTATAAGAGGCAGCCCACTCTTTCATGATTGGTCCCTCTTCTGACGAAAGTGTCAGGTTCTTTAAGCACTCATACTTTGATTCACTTACATTTGACTGGCACATGCCAAGAAATTCCTCATAGGAAAATGGCATCTCCCCGTCTGTTCTCAGGTCCGGCAGGCTTGATATCAAGTAATAATATGAAGCCATATGCACCTCCTGTTAGAAATCGAGATCTCTGAAGTATGGCATCAGCATCTGCATGATCTCATCATCAGAACAGTCGAAATAACCTGAACCGTCTTTTGCAGCCAAACGGAATCCTGCGCGGACACCCTTTGTAGGTCTGATCTCAAGTCCATTCTTGATCTCTTCTGCAAGTTCTGCTTTGAGTGAATCGTTCACTTCTGAAACTTCAACTGCATAATTCTTCACATCTTCATCTGATACTACAGCGTGGATCAGTTTTCCAAGAGCTGCGTCTGAGAGATTGTTCTCAATCTTTGCTGAAAGAATCTTTTCAAATTCAGTCTGTACCTCAGTTTTGAATGCAAGCATAGCATCTCTTTTTGCCTGCTCTGCACTGATTGCAGCGCTTTCTTTAAGAATACCGATCTCTTTTTCTGAAGCTTCCTGAACACTCTTAGCCTCAGCCTTCGCATCTGCTACAATTGTTTCTGCTTTTTTCTTAGCTTCTGAAATAATTGCTTCTGCTTCTGCATTAGCCGCCTCAATTCCGTCTTTGCGGATTGACGAAACTAAGTCTTGAATCTGTAATTCCATAAGTTCACTTCCTTTTCTTTATTTTCTTGGTTCTGTTATGCCACAGCATCTGCTGTTATGGCATTCTTCGGACTTTTAATTCTTCTTTCAGGCTTTCATCCCATTGTCCGTGTCTGGGACTCAGCAGTACAAAGCTTCCCCAAGCTTCACATTAAGAACTCCAGAGGTTTTCCGTTCCCCCTTCTTCTCAATGGCTGCTTCTGCCGTTTGCTCACCACCTCTCCCTTTAGATAGAATAAACCTTCTAACTGAAATTATAATATACCAAACCTGGAAAATCTATAAATTTATCATTTTTTCATATATTTACAGAGTGTTTTTATATTTTCATGAAGGCTATTATAATAGTTTCCCTGAGTCTCCCCAGTGTAATCTGTGCAGATGTCCTTCCAGATTCATCCCTGCAAAGCCATTTTGCCGCAGAGCTTCATAAAGAACAATCGACACGGAATTGCTTAAGTTTAAAGATCTGATATCACCCACCATCGGAATTCTTACACAGTCTTCCTGATGTTGTACCAAAATCTCCTCCGGTATCCCCGCACTCTCTTTTCCGAACATAATATAGCAATCCGGCTCATACTCTACATCTGTATAGACCTTGTGTGCTTTTGTTGTCGCCATATAGATTTTTGCTCCTGGATTCTTTTCAAGAAAATCCTGATAATCGATATAAGTTGTCACGTCAAGATCTTTCCAGTAATCCATACCGGCACGTTTTAATGCTTTCTCATTCAGCTTAAATCCCAATGGCTCGATCAGATGAAGCCTTGTCCCTGTTGCCACACAGGTTCTTCCGATATTCCCGGTATTTGCCGGAATTTCCGGCTCATAAAGTACAATGTTTAACATAATTATCGCCTCTTCTATCTTCTTGTTCTTCTGATTCTTTTCGTTCTTTCCACCAACGGCTCAGTTCATCCGGTGCCGGACGATCCAGATAACGGGTTTCTTCTCCATTTACAAGTGTTCTTGCGTTCTGTTCTTTTACAAATCCGATTCGTACCGCCGGAACACCTGCATTCTTCAAGATTTCCAATGCCTCTTCTCCATGCTCTGTCAGCACAAGATAGCTTCCGGCCGATGTGAGAAGATATGGATTTAACTGAAAGAATTCACAGATTTCCACTGTCTCCTGCTTAAGTGCAAGTTTTGAGAAATCAATCTCAAATCCTATCTTTTCTACCTCTGCAAGTTCCCATAATCCGCAGAGTACACCTCCATCCCCACACTGTCTGCTCTTTGCTTCTTCCGGAAGCTTTAAAATCTGTTTCGGAAGTATCAGTGATTCCTTGCAACGCTTTGTTTTTTCTATAAAAGATGGTGTAAATCTTGTACGAAGATCTGCCTCTGCCTCTTCAACCAATCGCAACGTTCCTTCTAATCCTGTATAGCCACAAAGAATAATTTCCGTTCCCGGAATCCATTTTTTCGTCTGCTGTTTTGGATTTTCTTTCACGCCGACAGCAGTAATCTGAATCACTGTCTGCAAAACATACTCTGCACTTTCAGCTTGTACACAGGTAATGGCAAGTCCTGTCTCCTCACAGATCTCTGTCAGGATTCTCATAATATCTTTTAATTCCTGCTCGTCAGAACTTTCAGGAAACAAAATCTGTACTGAAACCGCTGTTGGTCTGACTCTCTTTGCCGCAAGATCTCCTGCTGATTTAATTACTGCATATTTCACCTGTGCCGGTGCTTTTCCGCTTACTGAAGCGCTACTCCAGACAAAATCCTTTTCGTCAGATATCAGTTCGGAACTACTTTCTTCCCACGCAGTCTTTCCTGTTGAATTCCTATTTCCTTTTTGGATCTGTTTCTTTACAGAACGATTCCAGATCGTCTGCGTTACTCTCCCTGTCCGCATCACACTCTCCTTAGACCAGATATGGAATCACCATCGTTGCAACCATTGCAACAATAACCACCAAAATAATAATTGACACCAAACGTCTTACTTTTTTATCATAAAAATTCATCTTTTTTCTCCATTTCCATTAACAAAACCATATGCAAATATCTTTCTAATATCTGCAACGCTATACTAGTCCTCTATTATATAAATCGCCGCATCCTGATTCAGCTTATTTCTATGTCTGTAATCAAAAAGATACAACTTTCCATTCAATCGCTCCAGATGAGTCATCTTTCGCAGTTGGCGGCTGTCGTATCCTTCATAATCCTTCAGATACTTGTGCTCTTCTGCCTCTTTCTTATAAAATTCAGACGCTACATCTTTTTCTACTTTGCTCTCTCCAAGAAATGCCGGACGATTCTTCACATTATCTCTCAGGTATAGATCTAAAGTCATGCTTTCAAGCACCTTCTCTTTAAAATCCGCTTCTTTCTTCTGCATTTTCTCCGAACATGTGAATTCTGCTAATTCTGATTCTACAAAGTCCCACAATATCTCATAACGTGCAAGTCTTGAATGATTCAACCCAAACAAGCCTTTCTTCTCATAATAATTGCCCATTTTCTCATACATGGAAAATGCGGATGGAAACAATTCCACAAGAAGTCCCATCGTATGACTAAACTGAAAACTGTTATAGTAAACTTCCACCATCTCTTCTACTTTCTTCAGACGGATCACATCACTGTATGGAAGCCATTTTGTTGAAAGCACTTCATACGGCGGACGATTCTGGCAAAGCAGCTCATACTCTTTCATCTTCTCATGCATCACAGATCCATGCAGTACTTTCAGAAATCCAAGCTGAAACTGATCCGGTTCCATAGCATAAACTTCATTAAAAGAATGAGCAAAACTATCATAATTCTCATATGGAAGACCTGCAATCAAATCTAAATGCTGATGCACATTTCCCTTCTCATGAATCCTTGCTACCTTATCACGTACTTTTTCCAGATTCATGGAACGGTTGATCTCTTTGATTGTCTGTTTATTCGTTGACTGAATCCCAATTTCCAACTGAATAAGTCCTGGACGCAAACTCCGGATCAACTCAATCTCTTCCTCATTCAGAAGATCTGCTGCCACTTCAAAATGAAAATTTGTAATTCCTTTATCATGCTCTTTGATATAATTCCAGATTGCCATCGCATGATCATGCTTACAGTTAAATGTTCTGTCAACAAACTTAACCTGTGGCACTTCATGATCAATAAAGAACTGCAGTTCTTTCTTCACAAGTTCCAGATTACGGAATCGAAGACATTTATCAATTGAAGAAAGACAATAACTACAGGAAAATGGACAGCCTCTGCTCGTCTCATAATAAATGATACGGTTCTTGAAATTCTCAATATCCCCATAGACAAACGGTACTTTGCTCAGATCCATGATCTGTCGAAACGGTGTCGCAGCAATCTGTTTTTCCTTTTCCCGAAATGTGATTCCCTGAATATTGATCAACTCAGCTGCACCACGGCCTTCATAATATGCCACAAGTTCTGCAAAAGTCTCTTCACCCTCTCCGCGCATGATACCTTCTGCCATTGGATATTTTTCCAGAACTTCTCTTGCATTATAAGAAACTTCCGGACCTCCAAGCCAGATCTTCGTATCCGGCAGAATCTTTGGAATCTCCTGTATCAATTGTCCTACTTCTGTCACATTCCATAAATAACAGGAAAGGCAGAGAACATCTGGTGCCTGCTTATAAATATCCATCAAAATCTCATCAAATGGCTGATTGATTGTATATTCAGAAATTGTAATATTGCTAGCCGGATGCTGCTCTTTTGCATATGCGCGCAGGCAATAGACCGCAAGATTTGAGTGGATGTACTTTGCATTCACCGCTGCAAGCAAAATCTTCATCTTTTTATAAACCTCTTTTCCTGTCAATAATGTATATTTGTAAACATTTTCCTTTTTAGGTCTTACCTTTCTATTCTGAATGAAGATGTGAGAAATGTCAAGATATGTGAAGTTGTGTATATAACATAAAAAGGGAAAGCTGTTGCTGTTCACACGATGTGCGACCAGCAACGCATCTCGCCATTTTAAATCGCCTTTGGCGATGGGGCGAGATGCATTCAAGTCAAAACATGCATCCTCCGTGTCAATCAGCGGAGTGATTGACACGGGAGTGAACAGTAAAGGGAAAGCTATCACTTACGATAACAACACAAATTGTGTCAGATTATCGTATGATAGCTTTCCCTTATTTTGCAGCTTTAGTCAAAAGCCACCTCTTCTTTCTGCTTCTCACGGAAAATAACCCCAAATACTTTTCTGACAATCGGTCCTGCGAAGCACAGCTGCCAGAAGAATGCCATTGGGAAATTGAATACTGTTGTCTGGAACCACACAGCAATAATCTGATTTCCTGCATCCTTAAAGAGCAGTGTTGCTGCAAGGCTCATCAGCGGGCACATTCCAATGATGGATAAAACGGATATCGCCAGCACGATCATAAACGGATTATCTTTCTGTGGATTTACGATCATAAATGCTTTCTTCTTTGCAATCGGTCCTACGAGAAAGAAATCCAGAATGAAAGCAATCGGTCCCATGATGATAAGTTCATGGAATGCTGCCAGAAAGACCTCATTACTCATTCCTCCCATATTCAGAGAGATGTTGTAGCAGATCATTGCATAAACCATGACAAAAACCATCATGATTGTGAAAATTACTTCTTGAAACTTATTTTTTGGCATAAAAAATCCTCCTATCATGATAAGCGTAACAGATTGTGTTGTTCGTTCATCATTCCGGAGGGAATGTATCGTTTCCAATATAAATACCATTCTATTCATTTTTTACGTGCATTGCGCTTCGAACTTGGCCCACAAGCGTTACCCCGGTAGTTAACTCAGCCCAGGCACCCTCACGGCACCCGAGAGGTTCTGCTTAGTGCTGCTCCGTTCCCGACCTGACACGGTTCACAGAGTCCCGTCGCGTGAGACCCAGACGTCAACGTCACTTTCCGGGGGCAGCCCTGCAGACTGTCGCCCTCTGCGCAATATCACCCCTGCTATAGCGGATTGCAGGTTCAAGGTACCGCTACCACCCCGGCTGCACGGATTATTATTTTACATGATAAATAAATGCTTGTCAAGTATGCTGCTCTTTCTTTTGCACAAGATTCCACATGATTTTATACCTCTGTGTTACAGACTCTGTGCTTCTGCTTTTTTCTTCATCTTCCTGGCTTCCCTGAGTTCTCTGAAAAACTGCTTCATCAACTGGCTGCATTCTTCTTCCAATACACCTGTTGTAAGATCTGCCTGATGATTAAATGCCTGGATATCCAGTAGATTCAGAATGGAACCTGTACATCCTGCTTTCGGATTCATACACCCGACAACCACTCTTGGTATACGGGACTGGACAATTGCACCTGCACACATCTGACATGGCTCTAATGTCACATACAATGTACATTCTTCCAGACGCCAGTCACCAAGCTTTTTGCTTGCTTTCTTGATTGCTGCAACCTCAGCATGTGCCAGTGGATTCTTGTCTGTATTCCGTCGGTTATAACCGCGTGCAATAATCTTATCTTCATGAACGATCACGCAACCAATCGGGGTTTCTCCCAAATTATACGCTTTCTCTGCCTGTTTTAAGGCCGCACGCATATATTTTTCATCCGTTGTCATCCTCATTTTGTTTCCTTTCGGTTATTGTATAAAAATAGCATTAATATTCCTTTTCATTCTGAATAAACTATATAGAAAAATTCTTTTCAGGGGCTTGCTATGAATCCGGGAAGTTATTATTTATATGAATACGAATCCTGCTGTCGCCGCAGAAATCTTGGTTTTCTACAAATTTCATCACATAATTATTCTTATCTCTTAACACTTCATGTTAAAAATCTTCCGATTGTCCCTGGAGAACAGTTGGAAGTCCATGCATTTATTCTCGAAAATCAAACACTTATAGGTTCTCCGGTTGCACTTCTTCAGTGCTCTGGTCAGAACTTATCCACACAACTGGTCATTTCCGGGGAACGTTTTCCACATAAAAGAACTCTTAAACACATTGATGGGTTCATTATTTTCTCCATCACCCAGAATCGATCACAGCATTGGATTGCCTCCGCTGTACCTCTGCCGGATTTTTATTCTTTTTCTGATTGCTCTTTATCAACAGAAGAGAGTTTATCCTCTGAACCTGAGAATCCATCCCTTTCGGAAGAATCCCTCATAACAGAAGACACTGTATCTGAGACTGTATCCGAAGCAGCATTATCTGACGCTTCTATTGATGCTGCTTCAACTGAAGAGGTACCAACTGAGGTGACACCAACTGAGGAGACTGCAATTCAGGACGCTTCAATTCAAGCCAGAAAAATCACACACGCAGAGATTTCCACACTTCCGCGCAGATTCTGGCCACTTGCCAACAATAGTTTTCTTCTGCATGGCTGTCATAATTATCATCACCTTCTCCTAATCAAAGAAAAGGATCATCTTTGGCTTGGCGTTCCCGGTCTTTACGATCCCAGAGAAGCACATATGGCTAACTTGTTCGGCTTTCCTCAATTTACCAGTTCTTACATCTCTATTCTGGAACTTACCGAAGATGAATGTGAAAACTCTGAATCTTTCGGTCACTGGTGTCGATACTTAATGTGATTCTTAAAAAGAAAGGAAAAAGATAGAGAAAGGAAGCGTTCACAGCGGATGCACTTCTTTTCTCTATCAATTTTAATTTTAATCCAGATAAATTGGCGGTTCGTAATCCTCTCCAAGAAGTACTTTCTTGCGTTCCTGATACCCGAGGAATGCCCATTCTGTCATATCTGTCCATTTATGATTTGCACGGTCATAAACCTGCACATATCCAATTCTTTTCGGATGCATACGTACGCTGTTGGATTCATATTCTCTTCCCGTATATGGATTAATGTCTCCAACTTCTTCCTGTACAGGCTCTTCGTATGTTGCCTCTTCCTGCACCGGCTCTACCGGCTGTGTCTCATAGGATGTAACTTCTGCTTCTTCATATGGTTCTGCTTCTTCCTCTGCCGGCTGATCATAATCTTCCGTATAGGAAACTTCTGGTTCCACAGAGTTTTCTTCTTCCTGATCTGATTCCGGCACTTCCTGAAGCTCTTCCTTATATTCCTCTTCTTCTGTCTGAAGATCTTCTCTGACATCTTCAGTTGGCTCTGCTTCTACTGCATTCTTTTCAAGTTCAGCAAGTTCTTCATGCATATCATAAATCTCACCGATCGTCATGTCACGTTCTTCACCTGTAAGCTGCTGTTCTTCCTTCTCTGTCTCCACCGTTTCCTCTGAAAAGCTCTCTTCCGGCTGTTCCTGTTCATTCCATTTTACTTCCTGCTTCCTGATACGTCCGGCTGCGCTCTCTGTAATCTCTCCTGACATGATACTCAGCTGAAACGGACAGCCGAGAATGGATGCAATCAATCTCATATCCTGTTCCTGAAAATTATCCCTTCCAAGACGCTGTGTTAAATTCTGACGGGACATCTTCTTTCCTGTCTCTTTCTCAATTGTCTCCGCCAGTTCTTTGATCGTCATTCCTTTTCTTCCCAGGACGATTTTCACCTGTTCTCCAAATGTTAAATCTTCCATTTACTTCTCCTCCTTATGTATTATTTATACTTCTCTCTTATCTGTCGATCAGAACAGTTTTTCACTTAATTTGCAGAATCATATTCTTCCAAAGTAAGTCCATTCTCTGTCATCTCTTTTGCAGCATCTACTCCCACATAACGATAATGCCACGGCTCATATACAATTCCTGTAATATCAGATTTATCCTGCGGAAACCGAAGAACAAAACCATACTCTGAACAATGTTCCATCAACCACTTTTGCTCTTCTGTATCTCCCTGTTTCTCATCAAGCTCCCCGTACTTTGTCGACATAATGTCAACCGCAAGACCAGTTGCATGCTCGCTTGTTCCTGGAATTGCAACTGATTTTTTTGTCTCATCATACGCATTTAACGGTGTATATCCCTGATTGATCCAGTCCTGCATCGTCGTATTAAAGACATCTCTCTGCTTCTCATAAGAACGATATCCTGATGTCACATACATGCTGAGTCCTGCCTTCTTCGCATCATCCAGCATCTTATTCAGACTGTCTGCCATCCTGGAATCTACCTGTTTTCCACCACTTATCTCCGTCAGCTTCGCCGGCACATAAGAAGTATCCAATGGATGCTTCTCATTCACAAGTGCAAGACACCACCGGTCATCATCACTTGCCAGCAACTCTGCAGTATTTTCTGTTACTTCTTCTCTGTCTAACTCTGCCTGCAGTTCTTCGTTCTTCTTTGTCTGCTCCTGTAATTTTGCATTGCTGATTTCCAACTTCTTTTCAGCTTTTTTCAATGTAATTGAGGAGATTCCTGAAGTAATTGCCACTCCCGCAATTACTCCCGCCAAAGCACCCGTAAGCATCAGTTTCTTTGCTCTGTCTCTGAACAATGCTTTATTCATCTTATTTAATTTCAACTCCATCTGTATTTTTCATCTTATCCTCTGTAATATTTAGAATCTTTTCCGTTTCATTCCCCCGGCAGATCATTCTATTCCTTCAGATATCGCACTTCAAATGTCTCCACTTTGATCGGTTTATTAAATAATGTTCCCTGTGCATAATCGCATCCTAATTCCTGAAGAACATTCAGCTGATCCTGTGTTTCAACACTCTCCGCAAGAACAGAACATCCCAATTGATGACAAATATCAATTACGGCCTTTGCTACTACTCTGCTTCTTCTGTTTCCAACCAGATTTGTAATCAGGCTCTCATCCAGCTTCAATCCATCAAAATCCATAATGGACAGAATCGAAAAGCTGGAATTCTTAGCTCCGAAATGATCCAATACTACGCGAACATTCGCTTTTCTGATCTTACTGCATGATGCCGCCAGCATCTCCTGATTCGTATCTGTATAAGATTCGGATACTTCTACTTCCAAATATTCGCATAATACCTGATATTTCTCAATCAGCGCACTCATCTGATCCGCAATGTTCTCCTGCCTCAATGTTTCACCTGCAAAGTTTACTGAAATCGGCACCATCTGGATTCCTTCTGTCTCCCACTTATGAAGGATCTGACATACCTGTTCAAATATATAGAGATCGAGATAATGTGACAACCTTGTCTCTTCCAGAAGATTAATATATCTTCCCGGATCCATAATTCCAAGATCCTTATGATGATATCTGACAATCGCTTCAGCACCTGCAATTTCTCCGGTCTGCACATCAATCTTCGGTACCAGACATACAATAAAATTCTTCTGTTCAATATCCTCCAGAAGATCCTTTTTGATGATTGGCTCATGATGACCTTTACGCAGATTTTTATAATACTTCTTTTTCTCTTCCCGCATCATATTCTCTGCACTGATCACAAGACCATTCACATCTATGTCTACTTTTCCCCAGGCATACCCTACTGAAACCAGTCCCAGACTTATGTTCTCAAGCTTTGTATATGCACTATGTACCTGTTGTGTGAAATCTTCATATGAAGCGTTCTCTACAAGAACCAGATACTCATCTCCTGTCATTCTGTATACATTACCATTATGGAAATACTCCGAAAGCACTTCACCAACTCTGGTGACAACTTCATCTCCATAATCTCTGCCAAATTCTTTATTAAAATTCTTCAGTCCATTAATGTCTACAGAAAGAGCTCCCAATGTCTTCAATTCTTCCGGTTCCACATGATCCAGATATGCAACAAAACTATTTCTGTTAAGTACTCCTGTCAGATTATCATGATAACTGAGATACTCCTGCTGTTTCTGGAGTTTATGAAGAGTGATTGCCTGCGGTATATACGGAATCACCGTACGAAGCAATCCAACATCACATCCGCCCCGGTGAACTCCAACTGCTGCAAGAATTGCTACTGTATTCTCATCCAGCTGCAAACTCACACTGTAATCGGCCTCTGTTGAATTTGTAATCTCCTGCTTCATCCACTTTGGCTGCTGTTCTTCCGGAAGCATCTTTATCTTATCTCTCTGCCATGGAACATTCTCTGCACACCACTCAAAGATGGTCTCAATATCCCCATACTCTTTCTCAATATAGTACACGTATTCTGAATCATAATAATCACGTACCGCACGAAGTACATCATTTACGATTTCTGAAAGAGATCGTGGCTTTTTTCTATCACTCATATCGTTTTTCCTCTGTCTTTCTATAATTTTAGACACTCAGATAAGATTATTGTATTATACTACGAATTAAAATGCAATACAAAAAAGTTTCGCAGTTCACTTTTAAATGTAAAAAAGAGGGGGATTTCCCATTCCGGAAAATCTGTCCCTCTTCTATAATTAAATGATATATCCTGCAGGTACTTCTGATCTCTGCACATCTACATGCTCTCGAAATCTATAAATTCCACTTTTTATCCTGTGAAACACGAAGTCGGTTCATCGCTCTTGCCAGAGATGCCTGCGTATGATAATACTGCTGGATACTCTGCTGCTGACGTAACCTTTCCTCTGCACGCTCTTTCTGCTCCTGTGCTCGTCGCACATCGATGTCTTCTGGTTTCTCGGCTGTATCAACAATCAGTGTAACTCGGTTGTTTACGATTTCAACAAATCCCACGCCCACTGCAATGTCTTTCCATTCTTCGCCATCCAGACTCATATGTGCAACTCCGACATTCACAGCGATTACCATATTCTCATGATTTGCAAGAATTCCCTTTTCTCCATCCGGAGCCGGAATAATCAGCTTCTTACAACGACCTTCGTAGAATACACCATCACTTGCTATGATTTTCAGACCAAATGTATCCATATGCACATTCTCCTATTTCAACAATTACTCTTCTTCCATCTCTTTTGCCTTGGCAATTACATCATCAATTGTTCCGACATTGAAGAAAGCGTTTTCCGGATAAGCATCCATCTCTCCGTCGATGATCATCTTAAATCCACGGATTGTCTCTTTTAATGGTACATATTTTCCAGGAATTCCTGTAAATGTCTCTGCTACGAAGAATGGCTGGGACAGGAATTTCTGAATCTTTCTTGCACGCATAACAGTTGCTTTATCCTCATCTGAAAGCTCTTCCATACCAAGGATTGCAATGATATCCTGCAGTTCTTTATATTTCTGAAGAATTGCGATCACCTTGTTGGCTACTTCGTAATGTTCTTCTCCTACAACGTCTGCTTCCAGGATACGGGAACTTGACTCCAGCGGATCTACGGCCGGATAAATACCCTGCTCAACGATCTTTCTGGAAAGTACGGTTGTTGCATCCAGGTGGGCAAATGTTGTTGCCGGAGCCGGGTCTGTCAGGTCGTCGGCCGGTACATATACTGCCTGAACCGATGTTACAGAACCGTTCTTTGTAGATGCGATACGCTCCTGAAGTTCACCCATTTCTGTTGCCAGTGTCGGCTGATAACCTACGGCTGAAGGCATACGTCCAAGAAGAGCTGATACCTCAGATCCAGCCTGTGTAAAACGGAAAATATTATCGATAAAGAGAAGCACGTTCTGATGCTGCTCATCACGGAAATATTCTGCCATTGTAAGTCCTGTCTCAGCGACACGCATACGAGCTCCAGGTGGCTCATTCATCTGTCCGAATACCAGGGCTGTTTTCTCCAGTACTCCGGATTCTTTCATCTCTGTCCAGAGGTCGTTACCCTCACGGGAACGCTCTCCAACTCCTGTAAAAATGGAATATCCGCCATGCTCTGTTGCAATGTTACGGATCAATTCCTGAATCAGCACGGTCTTACCTACACCGGCACCACCGAACAGACCAATCTTACCACCTTTTGCATAAGGAGCAAGAAGGTCGATAACTTTAATACCTGTCTCAAGGATCTCTACTACCGGGCTCTGATCCTCGAATGTAGGCGGCTGTCTGTGGATTACCCATTTTTTAGAATCTGTAATCGGCTCTTCGTTATCAATTGTCTCGCCGAGTACATTAAATAATCTTCCAAGTGTCTGCTCGCCGACAGGAACCTGAATACCGGCTCCTGTTGCAGTAACTTCCATATCTTTGCAAAGTCCTTCACTTGCAGCAAGCATCAGGCAGCGCACCTCATTATTTCCAAGGTGCTGTGCAACCTCCATGATGCATTTCTTTCCATTATTATCAACTTCAAGAGCATCTTTGATAAAAGGAAGATCACCGTTTTCAAACACTACGTCAACGACAGGTCCCATAACCTGTACAATTCGTCCTTTATTCATGTTCTCTCTCTCTTTCTATATTTCAGTCATTACAAACTGCAACAACCTGCTGTCTGTAACGCATCTCGACATTTTAACTCTTCTTCTGCTGAGCTCTTGCGCCGGCACAAACCTCTGTGATCTCCTGTGTGATCGCAGCCTGTCTTGCTCTGTTATAGAGGATTGACAGATCTTTGATCAGATCCTGTGCACTGTCTGTTGCTGACTTCATTGCCATCATACGGGCATTATGCTCACTGGCATAAGCCTCAACCAGACATCCGTAGATCATACCGTTGATATAACTTGGTACAATACTGTTCATGACATCCATAGGAGATGGATTTAGTTCGATTTCCTCGCGATACATATTCAAAGGCATCTTCATTTCGCCAAAGTCCCCTCTCTCGAGTGGAAGAAGTTTTAACACTTCTGCCTCTGACTGAACTGCATTTTCCATTCGTGTATATACTACGTAAACTTCATCCAGCTCATGATTGTTAAACTGATCCAGAATAACCGCTGAGATGTCACGGGCACGATGCATGGTCGGCTTCTGAACTGTGTAACGGAAGTTTGTATCAATATCTACATCCTTCTTTGCGAAATAATGACGTCCAAGCTCTCCCACAACAAAAAGCTTATGCTGACCCGGCTTGGAAAGAATCTCTTCCTCAAGCTTCACAATATTGTGATTGTATGCACCGGCCAGTCCCTTGTCCGCCGTGATAACGATCGATCCAATCTTACGTTCCTCTGCCGGAATGTTTTCCCTCTTGTTGAAATAACTATGATGTAATTCTGGTAGATGACGTAAAATACGACTGATCTCACCCTGCAGCGCATAGAAATATGGTTCTGTATCTGCCAGCTTCTTTCTCGCCTGTGTCAGTTTGGAAGAAGAAATCATATACATTGCATTGGTAATCTTCATTGTGTCTTTGACACTGTTGATTCTGCTCTGTATCTCTCTGATATTTGCCATATTAACACCTGCTCTTCTTGAATTCCTTCGCTGTCTCTACGATCTTGTCGATCAGTTCCTCTGTCAGGACTTTCTTCTCTTCGATTTCCTGACCGATTTCCGGATGCTCTATCTCGAACATCTGAAGCATATCATACTGGAACTGTTTGATTTTTGTCTTCTCAACACCTAAGAGTACTTTATGTGTTGCTGCACACAGTGTAATTACTTTCTCATGCAAGGAAAGTGGATGATACAGTGGCTGTTTCAGAAGTTCCATCAGACCACTTCCATATTCCAGTTCTTCCTTCGTAGCTGCATCAAGATCTGAACTGAACTGTGTGAAGACTTCCATCTCACGATACTGCGCCAGATCGATACGAATACTTCCTGATGCTTTCTTCATTGCTTTTGTCTGAGCTGCACCACCAACACGGGATACGGAAAGTCCAACGTTGACCGCCGGTCTCATTCCTGATGCGAAAAGTCCACTCTCCAGGAAGATCTGTCCATCTGTAATGGAAATAACATTTGTTGGAATATATGCTGATACATCTCCTGCCTGTGTTTCAATGATCGGAAGTGCTGTGATAGAACCTCCGCCCATCTCATCACTCAAACGGCTGGATCTCTCCAGAAGTCTTGAATGCAGGTAGAATACGTCTCCAGGATATGCCTCACGTCCCGGAGAACGTCCAAGCAGAAGAGAAAGTGCACGGTATGCAACCGCATGCTTGGAAAGATCATCATAAATGATCAGTGCATCTTTTCCCTTGTGCATAAAGTACTCTGCCATAGCAGTTCCTGCATATGGTGCAATATACTGAAGCGGAGCACAGTCACTTGCTGTGGAAGATACGATAATCGTATAATCCATTGCTCCGTGTGTCTGTAATGTGTTAACAACTTTGGCTACTGTAGATGCTTTCTGTCCGATTGCAACATAAACACAGATCACATCTTTGCCTTTCTGATTCAGGATCGTATCCAGTGCAATGGATGTCTTTCCTGTCTGACGGTCTCCGATGATCAGCTCACGCTGTCCACGGCCGATTGGGAACATTGCATCGATGGAAAGGATACCTGTCTCAAGCGGAACGCTTACTGACTTACGATCAACAATTCCAGGTGCCTCATTCTCGATTGGACGATAGTCGTCAGATTTGATCTCACCTTTTCCGTCAATCGCCTCACCAATGGCGTTGACAACTCTTCCTACATAAGCGTCTCCAACCGGAACGCCTGCTTTCTTTCCTGTACGGGCTACCTTTGTGCCTTCACGGATTCCTGTGTCACTTCCAAGAAGGATACATCCGATCTCATTCTTACGAATATCCTGTACCATTCCCTTAAGGCCGTTTTCAAAAGTAACGATTTCCCCGTACATGGCGTGATCAATCCCGTAGATTGTGGCGATACCATCGCCGACAGTAACAACAGTACCTACTTCACTGTCCTTACTCATTGTATCAAAATTCTCTATTTCTTCTTTCAGGATAGAAATAATTTCATCTGAATTGATTGAACTCACCTTGTTCACCTCCAGGTCAATCTTTGTTCTAA
>OLQR01001047.1_pt1 | contig 17991 bp, 15 predicted proteins | sample 1671881 | NCBI WGS metagenome assembly OLQR01 (sample SAMEA3136623, study PRJEB25190) | human gut metagenome | biome: human gut; feature: human-associated habitat; material: faeces | place: Austria | collected 2013 | reverse complement strand
CCGGGGCGATTGGCGGCCCTGCAGGAGGCCGTGGACTCGCTGTTCGACAACGGCCGTCGCGGTCGCAGCGGCGATTCCTTGGTCGTTCGACACTCATTTCACCTTCGATCTTGCCTATATTGTCGTGAGCATCTTGCTGGTGCTGCTGTTCCGCCGCTTCATTCCCCTCAACGAGAATCGCATGATGAAGTTCGTGTCGTTCGGGTGCATGCTCGCGGCTTCGATTGCCGTAGTCTTGGCCCCGTGGGTGCCCGAAGCGTCGTTTTCTCTGATGGTGGGAGGCTCGCTTGCTGCGGGGGTGGGATACGGCCTCTTTTTGCTGTTGGCTGCTGAGGTTCTATGCTCGTTTAGTCTGCTGCGGATTTTCCTGTTTCTGTCGGGGGCTATGCTGCTTGGGGTTGTCATCACGTTCTTCTGCCAGGGCATGGGCGTGTGGCAAGCGAGTGCGGCTTTAGTGGCGCTTCCCGTGCTTGCCTCGCTGTATCTGCGTGGAGCTTATGAGCGGATTCCCGCGGCTGAACGACCCAAGCGGGGTGTGCCGAAGTTCTCCTATCCGTGGAAGCTGTTCGTGCTGTACGGCCTGTACGCCTTCGCCTATGGCATGCGCGCGAACCAGCTGGCGTGGGGCGCGGGTCGACATTCGTCGCTTTCCACGTTCATCCTCATGGCGGTGCTGTTCCTCACGGCCTACTTCGCCTCGCGCCGGTTTAACATCGGGCTTCTGTACCGGTCGCCTGTGGTGCTCATGGTGTGCGGCTTTCTTTTGGTGCCGGCCCAAAGCTTGCTCGGTGCGGCGGCGTCAAGCTATCTCATCGCCATCAGCTACTCGCTCATGTCGTTCCTCGTGGTGCTGTTGCTCTATGATATTTCCCGACGGCTTGGCGTTGCCATCGTGGTCTTCATGGCGATCAAGAACGCCGAACAACTTTTTCAAGTGGTCGGCGGCGAGGTTCCGGGGCTGCTTGCGCAAGCGGGGTTGCCTGCGGCCACTCAGGACTTTGTGGTGACGATTATCGTGGCGGTGCTCATTTTGGCGGCCACGGTGCTGCTGTTCTCGGAGAAAGAGCTGGCGAGCAAGTGGGGCGTGGACATCCTGGAAGAGGGAGGCCTCATCGAGCGCACGGCCGAGGAAGAGCGTGTGGGTACGCGGGTGGCGGAGCTGTCGGCCACCTACCGACTGAGCCCTCGCGAGCAGGAGGTGCTGGCGCTTCTGGCCGAGGGGAAGACCGGACGCGTCATCCAGCAGGAGCTGTTCATCGCCGAGGGTACCTTCAAAGCGCACACGCGCCATATTTACGAGAAGATGGGCATCAATTCCCGCAAGGAGCTCTTCGAGCTGCTGGGCGTGTCCTCGTAGCGCACCCCTAAGGCGCCCATAGCGCATCCAAAGAATGCCATTCGGGCATGCCGCTCGCGCGGGTTTTTTGAAGAGGGGAGAAAAACCCGTTGACACGGGCGGGATTCGCTCTAGAATAGACGAGCTGCCCAAAGGTGGGCAGTGCAACGAACAGATATGTTCCGCTACTTAAGACAGCAGGTACCGAGTCTGCAACCGCCTGCGGGGCGTTCCGGAAGGGGCGACACCCGGCGCAACGGCTCGGTTTAATCGCGCAAGCGGCCCGCCGAGGTGGTCGACAGATTCGCTTCCGTGAATACGTGCGGCCTCCGTCTTATGGGCGGGGGCCGTTTTCGCTTCTCAGGCTTGCGGCCCACCCACCAAGGTGCGGAACCCGGATAAGCTTGAGAAGGAGGTGTACGTACAACATGCCCAACGCTCAGAACAAGGAGATGCTCGCCAGCATCAAGGAGGATCTCGACGGCGTTTCCGCCATGTGGGTCGTGGATTACCGCGGTCTTACCGTGAAGGAGATGCAGCAGCTGCGCCGCGACATTCGCGAGACCGGCTCGGTGCTGAAGGTCTACAAGAACACGCTGGTTCACCTGGCGCTTGCCGAGGCCGAACTGCCGACGCTCGACGATATGCTCGCCGGCCCCAGCGCGTTCGTGTTCTCCGGCAACGACGTGGCCGCATCGGCTAAGGCCCTGAAGACCTTCGCCAAGGCCAACGAGAACCTTGAGATCAAGGGCGGCCTGATGGAAGGCGCTGCCGTGTCGGCCGCAGAGGTGGAGGCTATCGCTTCTCTGCCCTCTCGCGAGCAGCTCATGGCTCAGATCGCCGGTGCCATCTCCGGCGTCGCTCGCGGTCTGGCTACCACCATCAACGGTGTGCCGCGCGGTTTGGCCCAGGTCGTCAAGGCCGTGGCCGAGCAGAAGGAAGCTGCCTAACAGCTCGGGCGGCCTGAGATGGGCCGCGTAACGCAAGAAGAAATGACGGTCGGCGCGAAGAGGTGCCGGCCCCCTTTGAAAGGAAACTAACATGGCTGTTACTCGTGAAGAGATCATTGAGGCTTTGAAGGAGATGTCCCTGCTCGAGGCTTCCGAGCTCGTGAAGGACATCGAGGAGACCTTTGGCGTGTCCGCCGCCGCTCCGGTGGCCGTGGCCGCCGCCGCTCCGGCCGAGGGTGGCGCTGCCGCCGAGGAGAAGTCCGACTTCGACGTCGTGCTCGAGGGCTTCGGCGACAACAAGATCGCCGTCATCAAGGTTGTCCGCGAGATCACCGGCCTGGGCCTGAAGGAGGCCAAGGAGGTCGTCGAGGGCGCTCCGAAGGCTGTTGCCGAGGGCGTGAACAAGGAGAAGGCCGAGGAGATCAAGGGCAAGCTGGAAGAGGCCGGCGCCGCTGTGACTCTGAAGTAAATTCGCTTTCGCGAAAAGCTTCTCCCAACCAATTCGGTTGCAAGGACCCCGCTTTCGAGCGGGGTCCTTTTTGGTCTGCCCAAAGTTCGACTGCCGATTTTGAGCAAAAAGACCCACTTCTCGTAATTGTAAGAAGCAGAACGGGTACAGTTCTTTGCGTTTTCCCAGGTAGAGCGAGTTCGATCCACTCTAGCCCTTTCTAAAGGCTACGAGAAAGGGGGTATTTTGCTCATTTCGGGCTTTAGCCAAGCCACGCTTCCAACGACTCGATGTCGCGCTGGGCTTGGGCGAGGCCGGTTTCGTAGGAGCGAACGAGGGCGTCGTAGTCGGTGGTCTTGTTGGTGACGTCCATGGTGTCGGGGTAGAAGACCCAAGCGGCGCCTGTCTTTTCCAATTGCTCTATCTCGTCGCAGAGCTCGTTGTAGGGCTGCCAGCGTGCGATGGTGCGCTCGGCCACGATGGGATGCTTGCGGAAGGCCGCGCGGAAGAGCGCCTGGGCGCCCCGGCTCATGGCGTGCTTACGGTAGCCGCGCGGCTGGGTGCGGATGATGCAGAAACGCTCGTAGCCGTCGGCGCGGGCGGCATTCAGCAGGATGCCCCAGCTATCTCCCATGCCGCCGTCCATGTAGGTGTGCCCGTCGATGGTGGTGGGCGGCATGAAAAGGGGCATGGTGGACGATGCACGCACTTTCAGTCCCAGGTCGTGGGCGTCCTTCACATCGGCGCGGGTCCAGGCGACGGTCTCGCCGGTGTCCCAATCCATAGCCTCAATGTGCATATCGGCCGGGTTGGTGGCGAAGGTGTCCCAGTCGAAGGCCATGGGGTCGCCGGTGGGCGCGTTCTCGATCAGCTCCTCGTAAAGGTAGGGGCTGTTGAAGTAGCCGGTGCCCCGCAAGAAGCTGCCCCAGCCGCCGAAGCGTGGGTACTTCACCAGCTCGACGAACGAGGCGCGGGCACGGGTGGCGTCGCGCACCAGATAGTTCACCGTATGGCTGGATCCGGCCGAGATGCCGTAGACGCACCCGAAGTTCAGGTTGCGCGCGAGCAGCTCCACCACCATGGGCGCCGTGTAGCTGTTGCGCATGCCGCCGCCCTCGAAGATGAGCGCCACATCGGGCTGGTTGATGGCGAGGTCGGCGAGTTGGGCGGGGTCGGTCATGGAAGCTCCTTTAAGGGCATGAGAAAAGGGAGCCCGTAAGAGCTCCCTTTCAGTATAGCTATTTGTCGCGCCGCCGCGGGCGTTACTCCGCGTAGCGGAACAGGGCGGCGACGGGCTGGTCGGTGGGCATCTGGTTCTGCTCGACGATGTAGATGTGGGCGTCCTGAGCCAGTGCCGCCTGGGCGAAGGCGTCGGTGATGTCGGGCGCGGCCGGGTCGATGTAGCCGTCATCGACCGGGTTCGGATCGCCGTCGAAGGTGACGGTGCCGGTGTTGATGTCGAAGCCGCCGGGGAGGATCTTGCCCTTCACGAGGAACAGCGCTCCCACGCGGCGCTCGGCCAGCGCCATGCCGATGGCGTCGAAGTCGTCCGAGGCCTTGCCATGGGCCGCGTCGGCGCCGAACTTCTCGGCGGTTTCCTTGATATTCGCGTCGCGGATGCCGTCCATCACCGCCAGCGACTCTTCCAGAAGCGCCTTGCCGTCGAGGCCGGCGGGATCCTTCTTGATGCCGACAGGCAGGAGGTGGCGCAGCGTGGAGAGCTTGCGGAAGGCGTGCTCGTACTCCTCGTCGCAGCACAGGATGATGGGGGTGGCGTCATCGCGCACGAGGTAGTCGTTCACGGCCTGGTTCACGTAGCGGAACCACGGCAGGGCGTCGTCCTCCTTCACCTCGTTGCGGGACTGATGGTCGTGGTACTGGCCCATGTGGCCCTCCAGCGAGATGTAGTCCAGCGCGCCCTTCTCGCCCTTGCGGGCGTCGGCGGCGATGTCGTCGCTGTTGGCGAACAGCTCGCTGAAGAAGTCGTGCACTTCCTGCGGCAGCTGCTGGCGCTCCACATGGGTGCGGTCGCCCTTCACCCAGCTGAAGCGGTCGTTGCCCAGTTCCAGCACATAGTACTCGGTGCCGTACTGGAAGTTGCGCAAAAGCGGCTTGACGAAGTAGGTGTCGCCGGCGGCCACCATGGGATCGGGGGCGAAGAACAGGTTGTACACGTAGATGTCGTCGTTGTTCATGAGGAAGCCCAGACCCTCGCCGGCATGCAGCCAAAGCGGCATGTCCGGATGCGCCAGCAGGTAGTCGGCCTTTTCCACAATGCCCTTATAGGCGTCCTTGTCGTAGCTTTCCGCCAGGGTGCGCTCGGCGTCCTTCATCAGATCCTTGAACATGTCGCGATCCCAGATGTCGCGGCGCTCCTCGCGCTCGGTATGGTGCACGGGAATATAGAGCGACACGACGGGCGCGGTCACATCAGCGAGGATGGCCGGATCGAAGTCCTCCATCACGTGAATGCTATCGGCGGTCTTCCGCAAGGTCTCCTTCTCGTCTTTCATGACGAACCTCCAAAGTGGTCGGGAACACAAAGTGCGCGCAGCAGTGTCGCCGCGCCGTTGCGGTTGGAAGGCGACGGCGCGTGGTGCAACTGATGTGCTGAAAAGAGCATAGCCCCCGACGAGGAAAATCGGGGGCTATGAGCCAGCCTGTGAACGGGCGGTTGCCGAAATGCAGTTTAAAGTTGATTTAGCCGCTCGCCTTTAGTCGCCTTTAGTCGAGATAGCGCTTCACGTTCATGGCGCGCATGGCATTCAAGATGGCGATGACGGCCACGCCCACGTCGGCGAAGACGGCCATCCACATGTTGGCGATGCCGAAGGCGGCCAGCACCAGCACGGCAAACTTGACGCCCAGGGCAAACACGATGTTCTGCCAGACGATGCCCATGGTGCGCCGCGCCAGGTGAATGGCGCGGGCGATGTCGTCGGGGTCGTCGTTCATGAGCACGATGTCGGCGGCCTCGATGGCGGCGTCCGAGCCCATGGCGCCCATGGCGATGCCGATGTCGGCGCGGGTGAGCACGGGTGCGTCGTTGATGCCATCGCCCACGAAGGCGAGCTTGCCCTTGCCATTGGTGTCGCGCTCGGTTTGGGCGAGAAGCGCCTCCACCTCGGCCACCTTGTCTTGGGGAAGCAGCTCGGCGTGCACCTCGTCGATGCCGAGTTCGGCGGCGACGGCCCGGGCCACGGGTGTGCGGTCGCCCGTGAGCATGACGGTCTTCTTCACGCCGGCCGCGCGCAAATCGGCGATGGCGCGGGCGGCGTCGGGCTTCACGGTGTCGGCGATGACGATGGCGCCCAGGTAGGTGCCGTCGGCGGCCACGTAGAGCACGGTGCCTGGCACGTCGGTGGCCGTGAAGGCGATGTCATGGGCCGCCATGAGCTTACCGTTGCCCACGAGCACGTTTCGTCCGTCCACGACCGCTTCCACGCCCTGGCCGCTGATCTCGCGGACGTCGCGCACCCGCTCGGCGGTTGTGATGGAGCCGCTGTCCGGTCGCGCGCCGGTCGTGGTGGAGTCGCTGTCCGGTTGCGCCAGATTCGCGTCGTTGTCGCTGTCCGGTCGCGCGTCGGTCGTCAGGGAGTCGCGATAGGCCCGCACCGATTGCGCGATGGGATGGGTGGAGAACGTCTCGGCTGCGGCGGCGATGTCGGCAAGCTCGGCCTCGCTTACGCCAGGGGCGCCGATGAGCTCGGTCACGGAGAAGGTGCCGTCGGTCAAGGTTCCAGTCTTGTCGAACACGACGGTTTCGGTGGAGCCCAGGGCCTCCAGGTAGTTCGACCCCTTCACCAGAATGCCGAGGCGTGATGCCCCGCCGATGCCGCCGAAGAACGACAGCGGTACGGAGATGACCAGTGCGCAGGGGCACGACACCACGAGGAAGGTGAGTCCGCGCAAGATCCAGTCGGACCACTGACCGCCGAACAACAGCGGAGGCACGATGGCGAGTACAGCGGCCACGCCCACGACGATGGGGGTGTACACGCGGGCGAAGCGAGTGATGAAGTTCTCGGTGCGCGCCTTCTTCTCGGCGGCGTTTTCCACCAATTCCAAGATGCGGCTTACCGTGGAGTCCTCGAAGGGCTTGGTGGCGCGTACGACGAGTTTGGCCGTCAGGTTCACGCAGCCGGAGATGACCTCGTCGCCTGGGCGCGCCGTGCGGGGCACCGACTCGCCGGTGAGCGCCGCCGTGTCGATTTGGCTTTCGCCGGTCAGCACCGTGCCGTCAAGCGGGATGCGCTCGCCGGGCATGACGATGAACTCGTCATCGGGGGCGAGCTCGAAGGGATCCACCTGCTTCAGCTTGCCCTCCTCCATGACGTTCGCGTACTCGGGCGCGATATCCATCATGTCCGCGATGGACTGGCGCGACTTGTCCACGGCGTAGCTTTGGAATAGCTCGCCCACCTGGAAGAACAGCATCACGGCCGCGCCTTCGGCCATGTGCGGCTCGGTGTCGGGGAACAGCACCAGCGCAAACGCGCCGAAGGTGGCCACGGTCATGAGGAAGTCCTCGTCCAGCGCGTGCCCGTGCACAAGGCCTCGCAGCGCGCCGGCGATGACGTCGTAGCCGGCGATGAGGTAGGGGATGAGGAACAGCGCGAACTCGGCGTACACATCGCCGGGCGTGCCAAAGGTGGCGGCAAGCGCTTCGGTCTGGGCCGCCACTTCAATGGCGACGAACAGCGCGAGGGCGACGATGATGCGGGTGAGGAGTTTCTTCTGCTTCGGGTTCATGGGGAATCCTAACGGACGATGCGGCAGTCTTTTTCGTAGCTGGTGCAGACGGACTGGGCGGCGTCGACGATGGCGGCTAGGGCCTCCGCGTCGGCGGCGTCCGCGTCGATCGTCAGCTTGCTCGTCATGAAGCTGATGGATGCTTTGTTCACGCCGGGCAACGCGTTTATGCCGGCTTCCATTTTCGCGGCGCAGTTGGCGCAATCGAGGTTCTCCAGTTTGAATGACTTGCGCATGATGGTTCCTTTCAATGTTGTTCCCACTCGATAGTGGCGGGCGGTTCGGTGAATCGCAAGGGGGACAGGGTTACTCGCACACGTGGGTCATGCCCTGGGCGAGCATGGTGTAGACGTGGTCGTCGGACAGGGCGTAGATGACGTTTTTGCCGTCGCGGGTGGCCTTCACGAGGCGCGCCTGCTTCAACGTGCGCAGCTGGTGGCTCACAGCGCTTTGGGTGCAGCCGACGGTCTCGGTGATTTCCGTGACCGATAGACCGCCGCCCATGAGCGCGAACAGGATCTTGATGCGGGTGGTGTCGGAGAAGGCCTTGAACAGGTCAGCCACATCGAACAGCAGCTCCTCGTCGGGCATTTCCGCGAACAAGCCGGCCGTGGCCTCGCGGTTGCAGCCGCAGGGGCAGGCCTCCAGCGATGCGCAGGCGCCCTCCACGATTTTGCCGGCTTCTTTCTCTATGGCTGTCGGTTCGTCCATCTTGACTCCTTGCAAACTATTAAACATATGAGCAACTGTTCATAAGTATAGGCGCCGCCATCATTCTGTCAAGGGGAGGAATAAAAGATTTCGTTTGGAGGAACAACGGAGGGGGAAGCGTAACGGCTCCGTCGCCATCGGAAGGCGCGTCAAAGCTACCATTGAAGGCAGAAAACGCGATAGGACGCAGTGTCGCATGCCTTTGTCTCGTGCACGATCCGGCTATCTCCCAATCATTGATGCGAGGCGGGGAAGAAGGAGCGGATGGCCGTCCCATCGCGCCCGATGCGAATCTGAAAGGTGTTGCAATGAAGGCTTACCAAATCGTCGATGCCGACTTCGTGAAGCGCGAGATCGGGCGCATGCCCATTGTGGATGTGCGGCCGCCGCTGCGCTACGACACGGCCCACATTCCCTCGGCCATCAACATCCGGCTCGATGTGGCCGCTGCCTCGGACGACCCTGCCGAGGAGCTGGCCGAGATGTTCCAGGACAACGGCATTTTCCCCGAGGACGCGGTCATCGTGTACTGCCAGATGGGCGTGCACGCCAAGATCGCCTGCGATTACCTGGCGTCGGCGGGTTACAGCAAGCTGTATCTGTACGCCGGCAGTATGAACGATTGGATGCGCGATTCGGCGCGTCCTGTGGAGGCCTCGTCGGTCGCCTTCGCGAAGGCGTCCTAGGGAGAGCGCGGAGACCTGCGGCCGAGCGTTCGGCGCTGCCGATGTCGGCGCGTTCGTCGCGACGAAACGATGACAAGGGCCGTCTGCTTGTAGCGGGCGGCCCTTCGCTGCTCTACCATAAGCGGGAGATATCGATGCGGGCGCATCCCGCGCTCGCCGAGACAGGAGGCCGCCATGACCACGGAAGAGAAGCGCGTCGACGAGGAAGAGTCCTCGCCGTTGGATATGCCCGACCCCATCCCCGGGTTCCCCGAATTCGGGCACATCCCCTTCGAAGGGCTGCACAACACGCGCGATTTGGGCGGCATGCCGGCGGCCGATGGGCGCCGCATCGCGCCGGCGAAACTCATCCGCAGCGGGTGCCTTCACAAGGCGAGCGAGCAGGACCTGGCGCGGCTTGTGGGCGACTACGACCTGGCCGGCGTCATCGATTTCCGCACCCAGCTCGAGCGCGACAAGGAGCCCGACCCCCGCGAGCTTATGGAAGGCGTGGTGTTCTACGACTTCCCGGCGCTGTCCGGCGAGACCATCGGCATCACTCACGGCGCGGGCGTGGCCCAGGACTTGAAGACCTTCGCTAGCTACAACGCCAGTCCTCACGAGCTGGTGCGAGGCATGTACCCCCAGATTTTGCTGGACGACGCGGGGCGGGTTGCCTACACGTCGTTTCTCGAGGTGCTTTTGGAAGGCGACGGCGGGGCGTACCTGTGGCACTGCTCCGAGGGCAAGGACCGGGCTGGCCTGGGCGCGGTTATCGTGGAGCGGGCGCTCGGGGTGCCCGAGGCCTACGTGCGCGCCGATTACCTGGCCACGAATTTGTTCGCGCGCAACCGCGCCGAGGGGATCGTCGACGCCATCAGCAAGAAGCTGGGTCTCATGAAGGGGCTCGACGCGGACATCGACTCGCTGTTCTACGCCTACAACGACTACTACGATTGCGTCATGGCGGCGGTGAACGCCAACTACGGCTCTTTCGATGCCTATCTCGCCGAGGCCCTGGATTTCGGCCCCGAGAAGCGCCAGGCCCTGCAGGCGAAGTATCTCCGGTAGGTCATCCGGCGCTGCATCCCGTCATCTCTCTTGTCCGCCCGTAGGGGCAGACCTTGGTCTGCCCTAATCTCCCTATCCTCCATCCATTCCGCACTTTCTCGACATTTCACCTCGCAGAAATACCTCTGCGCGCGGGGAGGTGTAAAATCGCCCTCGAACATTTCGCGACCCAAGGAGGCATTGTGGCCGAGTCCGCTACCCCGGAACAGAAAGTCATCGTCGTCGATTTCGGCGCCCAGTACGGGCAGCTCATCGCCCGCCGCGTGCGCGATTTGCACGTGTATTCCGAAATCGTGCCCTGCGACATCACGGCCGAGGAGGTGCGCGCTATCGCGCCGGCGGCCATCATCCTGTCCGGCGGCCCGGCGTCGGTGTACGCGGAGGACGCGCCTTCCATCGACCCGGAGATTCTCGCCCTGGGCATTCCCGTGCTCGGCTTCTGCTACGGGCAGCAGGCCATGGCCGTGGCGCTCGGCGGGGAAGTGGGCCACACCGAGAAGGGCGAGTACGGCCCGGCGGTCATCACGCGGGCGGGCGAGTCGGCGCTGTTCGACGGCACCCCTGGCGAGCAGACCGTGTGGATGAGCCACCGCGACGCCGTGAGCCGCGTGCCCGAGGGCTTCTCCATCACGTCGCGCACCGAGGTGTGCCCGGTGGCGTCCATGGAATACCCCGAGCGGCGCCTGTTCGCCACGCAGTTCCATCCGGAGGTGCGCCACACTGAGTTCGGCCAGACCATGCTGCGGAACTTCCTGTTCGGCGTGTGCGAGCTTGAGCCGGACTGGACCATGGATTCCATCATCGACGACTCCGTGGAGGCCATCCGCGCCGAGGTGGGGAACGACCGCGTGATTTTGGGCCTTTCGGGCGGCGTGGACTCATCGGTGGTGGCGGCGCTGTGCGCCCGCGCCATTGGCAAACAGTTGACCTGCGTGTTCGTGAACCATGGCCTTCTGCGCAAGGGCGAGCCCGAAGAAGTGGAAGAGGTGTTCACGAAGCAGTTCGACGTGGACTTCATCCACGTGCATGCCGAGGAGCGCTATCTTGAGCTTCTGGCCGGCGTGACCGACCCGGAGGAGAAGCGCCGCATCATCGGCACGCAGTTCTGGAAGGAGTTCTTCGCCGTGGCGGAGGACTTGGCTCAGGATGGGCGTCCGGTGAAGTACCTGGCCCAGGGCACCATCTACCCCGACATCATCGAGAGCGGCGCGCGCAAGACCGGCGGGAAGGCGAGCACCATCAAGTCGCACCACAACTTGATTCCCTTCCCCGAGGGTGTGCATTTCGATCTGATCGAGCCTTTGGACCACTTCTTCAAAGACGAGGTGCGCGCGCTGGGCACGGCGCTGGGGCTGCCCGACTACATCGTGCACCGCCAGCCCTTCCCGGGGCCGGGTCTGGCCATCCGCATCATCGGCGACGTGGACGCGGAGAAATTGAACATCCTGAAGAACGCCGACGCCATCGTGCGCGAGGAGCTGGACGCCTACAACGAGCGCCTGTTCGCCGAGACGGGCGAGCGCAACAGCGAGCACAGCGTGTGGCAGTACTTCGCCGTCCTGCCCGACATCAAGTCCGTTGGCGTCATGGGCGACGAGCGCACCTACGCCCGCCCGGTGATCCTGCGCGCCGTGGAAAGCTCGGATGCCATGACCGCCGACTGGGCGCGGTTGCCCTACGACGTGCTAGCCCGCATCTCCGGCCGCATAGTAGCCGAGGTCCCCGGCGTGAACCGAGTGGTGTATGATATCACCAGCAAACCGCCTGCGACTATCGAGTGGGAGTAAAAGGACTTGTTGCCGTAAAAACGAAGAGTCAGGATGGAGGACAATCGGTGTGTGTATGGGTCTCGGAGTGCTTAGTCGCTTCGCTATCTCCAGTTGCACGTATGAATCTTGCCTTCGCTTGTTGATCCTTTCGATTATATGGGAATACCGCGTTCGTGTGGTGTCTTGATTTGGCTATCACCTCACGTATTTGTGGTGTAAGCGGATTGGATGAAATTGCACTCATATTTATATGAGGTGGTAACCTATATTCCTAGCAGCTTATCGGGAGTTTGCGCCATGAAAAGGGTTTCTGTCCATGAAGAAGGAAATACTCAGCCCTGCATGTAGACTGAAGCAGCTCAAGGGAGGCTCCGCCTCGCGCAGAAAGAGGTGGCGGACATGACTCGCATAACGGAGCTTGCCTATCGTGCTTATGAGCCGGAGGTCGCGATGATGAGCCAGGGAGTCTGGGCGGGGCCGTTAAGGCGCTAGGGATGAGGCGTGAGTATCCGAGTGTTCAGGCATTTAAGAGCTATCTCCAAGTTCGCATGCGCGATCTCGGAGAACGCGGAATCTTTCGATTCGTGCAAGATATAGATGTCTTCTCGTCATTGCGAAGGCTGCGGTTCTGCAATGGGCTTCTTTATCGGGTCTGTCCGAGGCTGGGAAGAAATGCGGGAAAAGCTAGATAACCACGAGATCGCTAAAGAGGAATACGAAGAATGGAAATGCACTTGGGATAACGGTTCGTGAATTAAGACTGATGGCGGCAAAAGACCGTATACCGAGAAATGGCATCATAAGGAACGATGTTTATGGCTGATAAGAAGACTAAATTATCTATCTGTTTGATAAAGCAAGATTACGAAACTGAAGAATCGATTCTCGCAGAGGGTAAGAGTTTTTCCTGCCAAAATATCACAGGGGTTGGCAATCTTTATCACGTCCAGTCATTTTCCTCTAAACCAAGATGGTTAGATTCGTTCTTTGGGGCCGCAATTGATGGTAGTGATATTTTCAATGCTACAGCAAGCGCTCTGCTGCTTGTGCCCGTAAGTATTAACGGGGATCCGAGATATTTCTCTATTTCTTTCGGAAGAGGATTATCGTTAATTGATAAAAACTGTATTGAAGAAAGATTTGGACTTAAGACAGTTCTTAACAGTGTAGAGCCAGACTCAATTCGTCGCATAACTAAGACGGAGATTGCAGGCAATGCTAGTAAAACAAATGAACAAATGCCGAAAAAGTCAGAAATTCATGATTTTACTTTAGACATTGAAAGAGATTTGCTTAATGGAATTACTGCGTCAGGGGACGATGAGTCTATCCTTTCTGGTGCACTTACTGGCACTGATTCTTTAAGTGTCTCTTCATCGGTAAAGCTTGAAGACATACCGAGTTATTTGAGTGACATTTATGCGGTGTATGAATCTAATCGATATAAGGAAAACTTCCCATGGGTTGATCATATTGCGCCTGTGCGAAATGCGGCCATGAAACGAGCCTTAGATAATGCTCTTGTTGGGGCCATAAAGAAAGGGGACATCAATATTTGGATGGCCGTTCCAGAACTTATAAGCTGGGAAGAAACCGCGGGGTTTAGATATCAAGGAAGTAAAGAACTGCATGATGACATTTTGATAGATAAAGTCCTTGATACGTTTAGGCACCCTCTTGAAAATGTCCAGCAGCTCAAGAACAAAATCATCTTCCAAATTGGATCAGTTGATGACAGCGAAATTAATCATTGGACTGCTTATAAATGCATCTACGGAGAACTCGAATATAAAGATCAACAATATTGCATCAATGGGGGCGAATGGTTTTGCATTGAGGCTGATTACGTTCGGAAGATTAATGATCAATATTCTGAAACAACAATTTCCTCGCTTGAATTTCCGATATACGCAAAATGCGATCATGATGAGGGGTCGTATAATAAACGTGCTTGCAGTGAAAATCCCAATTCATTCATCTTGATGGATCAGCGGTTTATTAAGCATGGTGGTGCAAACAGTAAGTTTGAGTTATGCGATATATTAGTTCGTGATGGGTCATTTGTTCATATAAAGAAGTATTCTGGCTCAGCGACATTGAGCCATTTATTCAATCAGGGTCTTACGACGGCTGAGCTAGTCCGGTCTGATTCTACCTTTCTCAAAAAGGCTAACGATAAAATTGCTGAAGCAAAAGCTTCTGGACTTGAGTATGAAATTACAAGCTCTGAACCTAACCGAGTTGTTTTTGGAATCATCACAAAAGATAGAAAAGAGCTGCCGGACATTCCTTTCTTTAGCAAGATTACGTTTTGTTCAGTGAAGAAGCACTTGGAAATGATGCATATTCAGGTAGCTATAGCGGCTATACCAAAAGAAATCTAAGAACCAATCGTCCCCATAAATGCAAGGAGGTAGAGATGGCGGAGAGGACAACTGATCCCATGCTTTTCCCTTTTTATATCAATCAAGAAAGGCTATTGGATATATATGCAATTTTGAATGGCGGATATGCCGAATATGAAGAAGTATCTGTCGCATCTGCAGATACAAAGAAAAAAGCAGGCAATGCAAAGGTAGAAGGTAATGGAGGATTTAAGCTTCTAAAGATTGGAGCTTCGGCTACTGGCTCCTTGGAGCGCGTTGCCAATGACTCGACAATGTTAAATTCAAAAAAGGTCCAAACGCCGACCTCGATGCTGAGTTTTGTTGTAGATATTCTTGAAGATCGTGGATATATAAGGTCTATCAATAATGCCGAAGTTGGTTCGTTCGTTCTTGTTCCATCAAAGATGAAAATTAACTCAATAAAATCTCTGATCAATGAAGCCAAAGAACTAACAGAATTGTCAGGAAAGATGCAAACGCTCGATAAAAATAATTCTAGCTCCGCTAAAGGCAAGAAAGCGATGTCTGTCCAGATCCAACAAATCGCCGATGTTGTGAAAGAGCTCTTTGGGGCGGAAGAAATTGTATGCGAGACGAAAGACTATGCTCTCGTTGGGTCTATATCCGATTCAAACCTGTACCAATCTGTTAGGGCGGACATTGTCGGATCGGAGCTGCAGTGCTTGGCGCAGGTAAAGCGTATCTTTCCTAATGGCACTCCTCTTATGAAGAACACTGTTTTCACGAAGTTCAAGGACAAGGAGTCAAAGCAGGGGATGATTGAAGCATTAAGGGGACTTACGCAAAATAGCAATTTCGATTATGAATGCGAAGCGATTACCGAGATAGAAGGTAAACCTGTCTATCAGCTTGAGATCATTGCCCTTTATCAATTAGCTTCATCCAAAAACGAATGAAAACGGCATGGGTATATCAAATTGAGAAATGCATATATCTGGATACGAGCAAAACCATATGAGGTCAATTAGAGCAATCGTGGTTTAAGCAATGTCAGTTGAGAGGAAGCAGCAATCGAAATACTCACCTTCATCTCTAAAGGCTCTTTGCTGTCTGTGGTGGATGCAGGCATGGATTCTTCTGTGTGTCGTTGCCGTTGTTGATGAGTACTGAACTGACGAAATATGGCAGGAAAATGACGATCATCCAGTTCTCTTGGTTTGGCCATAGGCTTGCGACAGCGTTGCGTCTTGTTTGAGATGCCCTTTGTGGTAGAAAAATATTCGTGTACATTTGGGCAATAGAAGAATTAAATGCATTTAACACTATGAAGATATGCATGATAGAATTAAACAAGATTAATTCTATTGAAGGGAGCTCGGAATGATTCTACGAACGCAGTATCTCGAGAGGATTCGCCCGTTCTACGATTCCGAGTTGATCAAGGTCATTACCGGGGTGCGGCGGTGTGGCAAATCTGTCTTGCTGATGCAAATAGCGGACGAAATCCGTGCGGAACATTCCGACGCTACGGAACCGGATGCGCTTGTGTTCGTCGATTTCGATGACTACGCCAACCGCGAGCTCACCGATCCCGACAAGCTCTACCGCTACATCAAGCCGAAGCTCTCCGACGAGCGTAAAACCTATCTGCTTTTTGACGAGATCCAGAATGTACGTGATTTCGAACTCGTGGTTAATTCGTTCAACACAACCGACAACGTTAGCATCTTTTTGACGGGGTCGAACTCGAAGCTGCTATCGGGCGAGCTTGCGACTCGCTTAGGTGGTCGTACGGTGTCGTTTCACGTGATGCCGTTCAACTTCCGAGAGTTCTGCTGCTTCAAGGAGGACCAACTTCATTCGGGCGTTTTCGAGGGACATTTGAACGAGTCAGTGCTTTTGGATGAGTACCTGACATGGGGAGGGTTCCCCTTGGTGTGCGGTCAGGGGTTGGCTGAGTCGCGGCGCGTGGTTCTCGACAATTTGTACAACTCCATCGTGCTTCGCGATATTATTCAGCGCAACAAGATATCCTCTGCAACGACCCTCGAAAACGTCCTGGACTATCTGATTGCCAACTCTTCGTCGACAGTGTCGGGAAACAACATCGCCGCCGAGCTAACCGACTCGGTTCGGAGGGTGTCTGCTCCAACGGTTTATGACCTCATTCGCTACATCGAAGAGGCCTACGTTGTGGGAAGGGCGGAGCGCTACGATATCCGCGGAAAGAAGAAGTTGCGATTCGAGGCCAAAGAGTACGTGTGCGATCTTGGGTTGTTCCATCTTCGGAAGAACCGAGTCAAAGATGAGTGGAACTGCATTGTTGAGACGGCGGTTTACAACGAGCTGATCTCGCGCGGTATGCAAGTGTATGTGGGAAAGCTGCACAAGAGCGAGATAGACTTTGTTGTCGAAAGAGACGGGCGCCGTTGCTATGTCCAGGTCGCTTACGTGATGGCCAGCGAGGCGACGATCGATCGCGAATTTGGCGCGCTGGAGGCCATTGACGACAACTACCCCAAATACGTGGTCTCGATGGATCCTGTTGCCGCGAGCAGGAACGGCATCACCCATGTGAGGCTCATCGACTTTCTGCGCGACGAGTCTTTGCTCCGCTTGGGGTGAGGTCGCCATCGGCTATCACTCGAGTAAACGCTACTGCGGGATTATTCTTTCGGAAGATATTTCCTCATAAGCTCCCTGGGGATGTGGCAATAGTCGTTGGGGAACTTGTCCAGGTGGTCTTGGTGCTCCTCGGCGCTCGGGACGTAGCGGGCAAGCGGCAGCACCTCGACGCGGATCCGGTCGCGGTCGGGCCTCGCCCGGATGTAGGCCTCCGCCTCGCGCAGGTGGGAGGGGTCCTCGCTGTAGACGCCGGTGCGGTACTTCTCGCCGACGTCGGCGCCCTGCCTGTTCACGCTGTAGGGGTCGATGACCTCGAAGAAGTAGCCCATCAGCTCGGTCACGGTCACGCGGCCCTCGTCGAACGTCGTCTTGACGCACTCGGCGTACCCGTCGTAGGGCCCCTCGAGGCTGTTTCTGACAAGCCCCTTGTGAGCATTTCGATGCGCTCAATTTGAGCAATTCGATGGGAGACGGCCGCTGCGGTGGCCGACGGCGTCGCGCCGCGGGCCACCGCTGTTCCTAGAACGGTATCTCCAGAGCGTCGCCCCCTTCCCCCGCGCCCTCGGCGGGCGGGTAGCCGAGATCGTACGCGCTCGCCGTGCACACGGCGCAGCCCATGGCGGAGCAGAGCTCGCCGATGTCCCGGAACGCCGCCTCCCGCTCGGGCACGAGGGCCGCCGGGCACCACCCGACGTCGACGATCCGCTCCACCTAGACCGCCTCCCTCGCGCCGGCCAGCATGAGCGCGGCGTCCATCCGCCGGCTGGGCCCGGTGAACTCGATTAGGCGGCCGTGGTGGACGATGCGGTCGATCATCGCCGACGCGAGCTTGTCGTCGGCGAGCACCGTTCCCCACTTCGAGAACTCGATGTTGGTGGTGATCACCAGCGATCTCCTCTCGTAGCAGTCCGCGACCACCTGGAACAGCAGGCGGGCCCCCTCGACGTCCAGCGGCACGTAGCCGAACTCGTCGACGATGAGCAGCTCGCACTTCGCCAGCTCCCTCATCGCGGCCTCCAGCCTGTCCTCGCGGCGCATGCGCTTGAGCCAGAGGACCATGTCCGCGGCGGTGAAGAAGCGCGCGGCGCGGCCCGCCTGCACGGCCGCCGTGCCCATGGCTATGGCCATGTGGGTCTTGCCCCTGCCCGTGGGCCCGTGGAGCACGAACCCCTCCGCCGCGTCCAGGAACGCCAGCGACATGAGGTCCTCCGGCGCGTAGCCCTCGGGCATGGAAACCCGGGAGAAGTCGTAGTCGGCGAAGGTGTTAGCGCTACCGTAATAATCGCCGATTGGGCCCCCGCTTCCCGCCAATCGCG
>OLQR01001046.1_pt1 | contig 18003 bp, 8 predicted proteins | sample 1671881 | NCBI WGS metagenome assembly OLQR01 (sample SAMEA3136623, study PRJEB25190) | human gut metagenome | biome: human gut; feature: human-associated habitat; material: faeces | place: Austria | collected 2013 | reverse complement strand
CTGGTAGCCGTAGCCGGCTTGCGGGGTGGCCGCGCGGGCCGGACCGCCACCGGGGCGGATGCCGTAGCGGGCGTACTCTTCCTGGCGCAGCTGCTCAACCAAGGGGGAGGCGACCATTTCGGCAATGACGTCGAACTTGCCGTGGCGCAAATCGTCGTCGACGATGAAGCGCACGAGGGGCTGCCCGTCCATGACGAGGCCCTGCTCGGCGGCTTTGGCGGAAAGGTAGGTTTCGGTCTCGCCGGCCAGGGTGGGATAGTAGCCCAGAAGACGGCGGTCATCGTCGGCGTTGACGAGCACGGTATAAAGCGTGGGAGCGTACTGTTTGCCTGCGCCGACCATCTTCTCGCGGCGCATCTGCTTCTCGGCCTTCTTGGCAATCTGCACGGGAGACAGGGGCGCTGCACCCATGCGATCGGCGGCGCCTTCCACAGTGTCTTCCATCTTGCCTTCGAATTTTGAGAGGAGTCCCATGTGCTTCTCCTTGTTCTTGCGTGTTTAAGCTGCGTTCTTCTTGCGTGGTTGCGCTGCGCTTTCGGTGCAGCGTTCAGTAGCACAGCAGCTTATTTTGCCATAAAACCTATGCACGCACCTCATCGACCAACCATTTTACTTAATTGCCACAGTGACAATTTTGTTCGATTGGCCTTGCAGGATGGCCCGACCGCGGAAATAACGCGCCAGAGTTTGGGCAAAACGACAGGGTTTGGTACCGTGCGCCCTCCCGAAATTCCTTCGCCGGGACCTTGGGTATTTGACTCGAAGCGCGGAGCAAAATCCGGAAAATGCAAAGTGGAATCTTCGGATTTTGCAAAGTGAGAATGTCGGAAAATGCAAAGTGATATTTTCGGATTTTGCAAAGTGACTATCGGAAACACCCGGTAAAGGCTACAATGCGCTAAGAAGCGAAACGCGAACAGGAGCGCGCTATGCCCAACGAACTGCCTCCGCGAGACGAATACCTGCCTCGCATTGTCGACGACCAAGTGCGCCGCTACCTTGAGATTTTCGGGGCGGTGGAAGTGGCCGGAACGAAATGGTGCGGGAAAACCTGGACGGCCTGTCGCCACGGCGAAAGCGTCAGCTACGTCGACGACGCCCTGGCCCTAGCCCAATCCGACCCTCAGGCGATGCTTGCGGGCGAGCAGCCCCACGTCATTGACGAGTGGCAGCTCGCGCCGGCTATCTGGAACACCGTTCGCCATGCCGTGGATCGCAAGCGGGGGCTGCGCGGCGCATGGCTTTTAACGGGCTCCTCCACCCCTCTCGTGAAAGACGAGGATCAGGCGAGAGCGATGCACAGCGGCGCCGGTCGCATAGGCCGCATTCGCATGCACCCGATGAGCCTTGCCGAATCGGGCGACTCGACAGGTCAGGTTTCCCTGGCCGCGCTTTTCCGCGGAGAATTTGCGCGGGCCGCGGTGCCGGGGGACGCGGCCTCCCTTGCCGCTGCTGCGTGTCGAGGCGGTTGGCCTGAGACGTTGGAACTTTCCCCGAGCCAGTCTCTTCTCACCGCAAGGGAGTACCTGAACCTATTGTTCTCGGAAAGCGTCCCGCGCCACGGCCGGGACGGAGGTTTGGCACGGCGCATCGCGCTTTCCCTCGCGCGAAACCTGGGGCAGGCGGCAACTTACAAGACGCTTCTCGCGGACATATCGGGCGGCGATGAGCCCTTGACGACGACAGCCACGGTGGCCTCGTACCTCGAGCTGCTGAAGAATATGTATGTAATCGAAGAGGTGCCGGGCTGGGTGCCGGCGAGGCGATCCCCTAAACGGCTCTCGGTGAAGCCGAAGCGCTACCTCGCCGACCCCTCCCTGGCCGTGGCGCTCCTCGGCATGAACGAGGAGGCGCTTCTCGCCGATTGGCAGACGTTCGGGCTGGTGTTCGAGAACATGTGCGTGCGCGACCTCATGGTGTACGCGCAGGCGCTGCCCGATGCTCCGGCCGTGCCGGTGAGGTATTACCGCGACGACGCCGGCCTTGAGGCGGACGCCATAGTCGAGCTGCCCGACGGGCGGTGGGCAGCCTTCGAGTTCAAGCTGGGCATCGCGAAGGCCGATGCGGGCGTGGCGACTCTGAAGCGCGTGCGTGAGAAGGTGACGCGCAACCCCCATGCGCGCACCCGGCCGCCCGAATTCGTGGCGGTTCTGACGGGCACGGGCGAGTATGCCTACCAAGCCGAAGAGGGTATCTACGTCATTCCCCTGCGCGCCCTGGGTGCCTGAGCGGCCCCTTTAGACTATCGATACCCTGTCATATTGACGTGATGCCCTATCAAAAGTTGCCATTCATAGGCCGTTCTGTTGACATTTTGAAATAAAAGGTGAACTATTAGTCGGTCAGTCGTGTATCAACAGTCTCAAAGATTGGTGGTTGTATATGGACATTGCGAAAAGAAAGGGCAAAGGCATTCTCGCTTGTTTCTTAAGCGCGCTTCTTGTCCTGGGGGGGGGTTCTCCTCTCTGACGCTTGGCGCTAGCCAAGCCCACGCCGTCGACGTCGGCGCCAACCCCACGCCGAAGGTGGACATCGCGGTGAGCGTGCCCTCCGATTATCCGGGAACCTTCCTGGACTTTAAGGAAGAGCTTACGCAAAAGCTCATCGATCAAGGCATGGATCCCTCGGCCTTCCGCATCACCAACACGGCTGTATCTATCGATACGAGCAATCTTGATGGTTGGTATGTGTACAGCCATTACAAAGATCAGGCATCGTATAATGCGCTCAACCTGTCAGCGGATCAGAAGCTCAAGCAGCCATTCCGCCAAGCAAGTGCTTCTTCGATGTCAGTGGGCAACTACAATATCGCCGACTACGTTAATAAGACGACGAACAAATTCACCAATACTTCTTGTCTCACGTTCAATAATCACGTTTATGTATATCAGTCTGGCGAGAACAATTCGACCAACATGGCCTTCGCGGGCTATGGCAATCCGGCTTACTCCGACTGGATGATCTACCCCGCCACGAGCAGCTCAACTCGCTCGTTCAGCTTCAACATCGATGCCACTGTCATCAACACGCATACTCTGACTGGTTTCGGCTTCTTCATGAACACCGCTCTCATTGGCGGCAAGGTGTACGGATACCTCCTGTATTTCTCGGCATCCGATGCTGCTAGCGGCACTGGCAATATGGTGATTAAGAAGATCAACGGCGTGGCAGCTGACTCTCTAACCGACGCTTTTACGGGTGGAAGTAATGTAGCAAATTCAGCCGCAAGTGTAAGCTTAGGGGCGCAAAAAAAGCTCCGCCTTACAGTAGAGCTGAAACAAGATTCGGTGACGGTGCAGACGCAGTCTTATAATGCTTCCGGCAATTTGTCTGAACTTCATACTGCGCTTCGGAACGTGTCGCTCCCGCAATTCTACAGTGGTGAGACGCTTAATGGCTTTGGCCCGTGGGTTGGCTACTCATCTCATGGCTGCAGCGCCTTCTCGGCTATTGTGTATACCGATCTTGAAATGAGCTACGAGGCCTCCGCTTTCGATGCTTTGAAGACAACTCAGTATTATCAGGGTGCTGAGCAGAAGTACTTCATCAATCTGGTAGGCAGCTCTAACGATCCGAATATTCCCGACGAGGAAACTCCTTCCTACCAAGATGGCATTAACCGTATGAACGAGAACGAGATTTTCTACATCTCGAATGCCCAGGACGGCAATATCGTTACTGACACGATTAAGGATAATGCTGGCAATGTTACCCATCAGGGTCTGGGCGCCGACAATGGCCTCATCGCCATGGAAGACGACTATGTCACTCAGATGGCCCAGTACATCTACAAAAACCACGTCGAAGGAAAGAAGTTCAACCAGGCGCCTATCCAGTCTGAGCTGCCGTTGGCCAACTTCTATCTTATTAACAACGAGACGGGCAATCAGCTGATGACGGTGCACCAGAAGCATCTCGCTGATGGGCAGAGCGTCCCCGTCTACTTTGTAGATCAGTCGAAGCCGGGAACCCTTGCTGGCGCAGATGGCTCTATTGCGCAGTGGCGTGGCAAGATTTACGACCCGGAGAACAAGACGGTTTACGACAGCGGCTGGCAGACCGATCCCAAGGCCATCACCCCGTACAGCTTTACCAACAAGAGCACGTCGGGAAAATGGATTTTCGAATTGACCGTCAAAGATCAGAAGGGCAATGAATCTAAGGCGTCGCAAACCTTCCTTACGGTCTTCCTCGACGAGAAGGAGCCTTATATCGAAGGTGCTAATACTGCTAAAAACGTAGCTACCATCACGTTGACCGACACTGGCATGGGCATTGATGATGATGGCATTACATTCATCGAGGATAACCGTGGCTCCGGCGTGGCGGCTTACTGGGTGACCAACGACGTTAACGCAACGCCGACTGAAGACGATTGGGAGATTATCGGCACGCCCGTTCATGAGTACTCTTTCGACTATGATCTGGTAGACGTGGAGCCGGTGGTTGTGTGGGTGCGAGACGAATGCGGCAATGAGGGCAACAAGGCAGTGTTCCAGCCGACGCGCGTTGTGGTGCAAGATCCTGATGGCAACCCCATCGATGACTACATTGTCATCGGTGAGAAGCCCATCATCGTGCTTCCCGACGAGGGTGACCTTGATGACCCGGAGGATCCCGACGACAAGTTCTCTGGTTGGGTGACGGGTGACGGTGGCGATCCGGTCAACCCCGGCACCGACGTTCCCGTCCCCGACGATCACACGATTGTTATTCGTCCGAGCTATTCCAAGGCGTATGCCAACCTTATCTATCTTGCTAATGGCGGCTCCATTGAGGGCTCGACGGGCGGTCAAGTGAACTCCACGGCCCGTCAGGTTGTTTCGGGTAACAGCATTCAGGCCAAGATCGAGGATCAGAACATTCAGGTTTCCCGCGAGGGTTACAGCTTCACCGGCTGGAAGCTGGTGCAGGCTGACTCCGATACGGCTTCGGCCCAACTGGTGAACAAAGATGCCGGTACTACTTCGGCGGCGCCGGCTCAGCTGATTGACCCCGCTGATCAGTCGGCGACACTTGTCCTGAAAGACCCTGACGGCAACCCCAACGATGACGCCAATGTTGTCAAGCGCAATTACTACTTGGTTGCTCAGTGGGAAGTGGGCAATTATAAGGTGCGCTTCGATGCCAACGGCGGTGCTCTGGGTAATGTTCGGGAAATCGCTGATGTTGCTTTCGGGACGAATGTTGGAACGCTGAACATCCCGGTTACCGGACGCGGTATTCCTACTAAGCCCGGTTATATTTTCCAGGGATGGTCCACCACCAAGAACCCCATGGACAATTATGCCAACGCTATCAAGGTGCCTGCGGGTTCATCGGCTACGGCGGGTGCGGCTCCCTCGATGCCTTCGCATGACTTGACGCTGTACGCTATGTGGAAGTACGACACGAACAAGTTCATCGTGTCCTTTGACTCCGCTGGCGGTAGCCGCGTGAACGACATCGCTTATCCGACTTCCACAACGACCGCTTATCCGACGACCTCTCCTACTCAATTCCCCACGCCTTCGCGCACAGGCTACGATTTTGCGGGCTGGTACTTGAAGACCGTTACGAATGAGGAGACGGGTGAGTACACGTTGGCCGAAACGCCGACCGACGGCAAGGGCAATGTGCTCCAGAAGACGAACCACACCTTTATGGCCAAATGGACGCCGCGCAGCGATACCAACTATACGGTGCGTTACCTTTACAACACGGGTACGAAAGACGCCCAGGGTAACGCGGTGTATCGCCCGGTGACCTCTCTTACCAAGACGTATACAGGAACGACCGAGCAGACGGTTTCGGTGGCCGAAGTGGACAAGAAGGCGGAGATCACCAACGAGGGCGCGGCCTACTGGTTCAATCCGGATAGTGCGAACAACGTGCTCGAAGGTACGGTTACCGGCAGTCCCGTGCTTGAGCTGAGCCTGTACTACGACCGCTACCTGAACGTGAACGTGACTTCTCAGGGTTCTGGCACTGGCGCCGTTTCGCCGGCGCTGAAGCAGAAGGAGGGCACGCAGCCGACGGTGACGTGGCAGGCGGCAAATGGCAGCCATGTCTCCAAGGTGATGGTCGATGGCGTGGTGCGCGACGACCTGATTTCGCAGGGCTCCTACAAGGTGGAGAACCCCCTGACGGCCAACGTGAACGTCGTGGTTGAATTCACCAAGGATGCCGTTACTCCGACGGATCCCGATGATCCGACGCCTACGCCTACCCCCAAGCCCGATGTGCCCCGCAAGGCTTACACCATAACGACGGAGATTCACGGCTGCAACGGCGGCGACCGCGCGGGCGATTGCTCCATCGACCCCACCAAGACGGTGACGGCGGGCGACGATGCCACCATTTCGTGGGACGTGTGCGGCAAGTGTCGCGTGACGAAGGTCGAAGTTGATGGCCAGGCGGTTGACGTCACTGGGGACAGCTTCAGCTTCAAGGGCCTTGCGGCCGACCATAAGGTTGCCGTATACGTGGCCAGCAGCGTGATGCCCACGGTGGGCGGCCAGGAAACCGACGGCTACTACACCATCACGGTTAATCGCTACGGTGGCGACGACAAGTTCTTGACTTCCACCAGCCAGACCATTCCCTACGACAAGGCGGAGAGCGCTAATTGGAAGTTCGAGTGGGACAAGGCCGATTCTCAGTACAAGATCTATGAGATTAAGGTTGATGGCAAGACTGTTCGAGGCGGTCTCGATACGGCTGGCAAGGCAAAAGAAGTAAAGGATGCCTCGTCTTACGGGCTTGGCAAGAATGCCAACCACGTGGTAGACGTGTACTTCTACGAGCTGGCCGACGATGGCGGCGATGAGCCGGGCACCGACCCGACGCCGACCGACCCGACCAACCCTCCCGAGGGTTACGTGGTGCCGGACTTCTCCGATCCTGAGGAATGGGTCAAGGTGACGACCCAGATCATCGGCGGTGCTGGCGAGATCGACGGTGGTTTCGTGGCCAAGAAGACCGACGAGGATCAGACTCACACGGTTACCTACAAGGTTGACAACGGCACTAACTACGATGACGACGATTACTCCTACTACGAGGTGGATAAGGTCGAAGTTGCCGGCGACAAGAACGCGGTGGTCGATAAGACCAATTCCGAAGTCAAGGTGACGCTTAAGGAAGATGCCGACGTCAAGGTGTACGTCAAGCCGGTGGTCAACAAGGTAGAAACGTTGGTGGTTACCTCCAACCCGACGGCAACGACGCCTGTTGCTGCCACTGACGGCGGTACCATTGACCAGTCTCGTACGGTGGGCCTGTACGGCAACTACAAGAATATTGAGGCGAGGCCCAAGGACGGTTATCGAGTCGGTGCTATCGAGGTGACCGATAAGCGGGCCATCGAGAGCGCGGAACCCGGCTCGGCGGAGACGATGTTCACCTACATCATCGACCAGAGCGGCGCGGTCACCGAGAAGATCGTCGGCAAGGTGGCAGCTCCGGTGACGGCTGAAGCTGAAGCCGAGGCCGCTGCTCTTGCCCTCGAGGCCGACGAGGCTCAGGTTGTCACTGGCGCCGACAAGGCCGTGGCGGCCGGCGTTGCCGACAATGCCCAGAATGCGGTGGATGCGACTAAGGATGCTGTTGGCGTTGACCCGGTGGATGAGGGTTCGACCGCTGAAGGCGATGGAAGCACCGCAGCAGATTCCGATTCCTCTGCAAGTACGGATGACGCCAATGAACCCGAGTCCGCGCCTGAGCCAGCTCCGGAGCCCGAGCCGGCGCCTGAGCCCGAGCCTGAGCCCGATGTGGTGGTCGAGTTTGATGACGAACCTGCGGCCCAGTCTGCTGAAAGCTTCAGCTTGGCCAGTCTCTTCGTGGAAGAGGCCTACGCGGCTGGCACCAATGGAGCCGATGCCACGGCCAATGTATTCACCGAGCCTGCGAAGAGCGGCAACAACTTCTCGGTCAACATCACCAACATCACCGAGGATCAGATGGTGGTCGTGCACTTCGTGCCCGTAGATGCCGACGACGACGACACGAAGAAGTCGGTGTCCGATCGCCAGGACAACAAGCTGCACAAGGTGACCGTGAAGTTCGTGGATGCCGACGGCAACGAGATCGCCAAGGCTCCGAAGACCGATGGCGAGGGCTTTGTGGCCGACGGCGGTTCTGCTAACTTGAGCTGGGAAACCCTCGATGGCTACAAGGTGACGAGCATTGATGGCCAGCCGATCTCTGGTACGACCTACACCGTCAACAACATCACGGGCAACCGCGTGATTGCTGTTGTGCTTGAGCCCACGGCTTCGGCGCCTCTGGAGCCCAGTGGATTTGAGCCGCGTTACACGGTGACGACCAACGTGCGAGGATACGGCCACTTGGAAATTACGCCGACCAAGTCCTTCAAGGCTGGCGCGAACCACGAAGTTACGTGGAGCATCGTGGAGGATGCCGAGCCTGTGGCGCTTGCCGAGGGCGATGACACCGAGGGAACCGACGATGCTACGACCAAGGTGCTCAACAAGCCCTACATTATCAACGTCAACGTAGACGGCAACGATGCCGAGGAGAGCGACGATGCCTTCAATTACGAAGGCGACAAGGTTTCCGATCGCTCGACGGGCTCGAAGGGCTTCAACGACATCAATGCTGACCATAATGTTACGGTTACGACCATTCTGCTGAATGAAGACACCGACAATGATGGTGAGCCGGACAACAATGTGGACACCGACGGCGACGGCAAGCCCGATATCAACATCGATACCGACGGCGACGGTGATCCAGACATCAATAAGGACACCGACGGCGATGGCATTCCCGATACCGATGTCGACACTGACGGCGACGGTGAGCCCGACGTGAACAAGGACACCGATGGCGACGGCAAGCCCGATGTCGATATCGTCGACACCGACGGCGACGGCAAGCCCGACCCGGTGGATCCGAAGGATCCCGACTCCCCGAAGACGCCCACGACCAACGTGGACACCGACGGCGACGGCAAACCCGACGTGAACAAGGATACCGACGGTGACGGCAAGCCCGATGTCGATATCGTCGACACCGACGGTGACGGCAAGCCCGACCCGGTGGATCCGAAGGATCCCGACTCCCCGAAGACGCCCACGACCAACGTGGACACCGACGGCGACGGTAAGCCGGATGTGAACAAGGATACCGACGGTGACGGCAAGCCGGACGTGAATATCGTCGACACCGATGGTGACGGCAAGCCCGATCCGGTCGATCCGAAGGACCCCGAGGCTCCGAAGCCCAACGTGAACATCGACACCGATGGTGACGGCAAGCCCGACCTGAATGTGGACACCGACGGCGACGGCAAGCCCGACCTGAACATTGTCGACAAGGACAAGGACGGCATCCCCGACCCGGTGGATCCGAAGGCTGATCCGGCGCCGAAGCCCGATGTGAACGTCGATACCGACGGCGATGGCAAGCCCGATATCAACATCGACACCGATGGCGATGGTATTCCGGACAAGAACATCGACACCGACGGCAACGGCTCCTACGGCCCCGAGGACGAGGGGCATCCCGACCACGCCCAGTGGCTCAAGGATCAGGAGAAGAAGGACGACGACAAGGGTGACGCTGGCGACAAGAGCAGCTCTGACGACAAGGGCGGCAAGTCCGACAGCGACAAGACGCGTCTTTCGCAGACCGGTGACCAGCTCATGCCGCTGATGGCGACCATGGCGCTGCTGGCGATGGCGAGCCTTTTCGTGGCGATGGGCGCTGGACGCCGCACGCGCCGCGCGAAGGCGGGCAAGCACGCACGCTAGCGCATACCGATGATCATGGTGGCCCTTCCACACCCTGGGGCCGCTTGATCAGGTGCCTCTCTACTACCGGGCGCCTGCCAGGTGGGCTCGCCAACCACGACGGGCCCACCTTCGCAAATTGCCTTTCCCGAGAAAGCAGATGGCTCATGGAATCCTGATTACCCATGAGCCTCCTGCTTTCGTGCTTTTTGACCTGCTTGACCTGCTTGACCGATTGCCAAAACTAGTAACAGGAATTTACCAAAAGTAGTAACGTAAACTTACCAAAACTGATAAATACCTGTTCAAGTTATCCTTCGATAAGGAGTGAATTGGGGGTCAAGAATGCGTGAGTATCTACCTAGAATATACGACCCATTGCTTAAAAACGTGTAAGAGCGAAAGGCGCCGTTCTGGTCGAGGGGGCTAAGTGGTGCGGCAAGACCACTACATGCGAGAGGCTTGCTGAGAGTGCGATATACCTGCAGGACCCGAGCACCAAGGCGCAGAACATTCGCCTTGCGGAGATCGCTCCTCTTGAATTGCTGAGGGGCGCCACGCCGCGTCTCATCGACGAGTGGCAGCTTGCTCCGCAACTGTGGGACGCAGTTCGGTTCGAAGTTGACTATAGAGAAGAGTTCGGACAGTTCATTCTGACGGGTTCGGCGGTTCCCCCTGATCCTAAGAAAATGAGCCATACCGGTACTGGGCGCATCGCTCGTATGAAAATGCGTCCCATGAGTCTTTACGAGTCGGGAGATTCAACAGGTGCGGTATCTCTGAGCGCTTTGTTCGCTGGAGAGCAGGCTCCCATTGCGCGATCTGAATGCAGCTTGGAACACATGGCCTTTTTACTTTGCCGAGGGGGATGGCCTCGCGCCGTGGGTCTGGACGATGAATCGGCGCTGCTGCAAGCGCCCGATTACCTGGACGGCGTGCTAAACTCAGACGTGTCCCGCGTGGACGAAAAAGAGCGCAATCCTCGTGTGGCCCGTGCATTGCTGCGTTCTTACGCGCGCTTTTCAGCATCGCAAGGGAAAGTTACCGAAATGCTGGCCGATGTAAATGCGCAGGGAGTGCAGGCAAGTGAAAGTACGGTGCGCGACTACATTCGTGCGCTGGCACAAATTTTTGTTCTAGAGGATCTCCTCGCTTGGAATCCTAATTTGCGTTCGAAAACAGCTGTCCGGACTGCTCCTACGAGACACTTCGTTGATCCCTCTATTGCCGCAGCTGCTTTGGCGCTTGGTCCGGGAGACCTTATGGCCGATCTGAACACATTTGGCCTTTTGTTCAAGACGATGTGCTTACGTGATCTGCGCGTATATGCCGATGCGCTAGGAGGCGAGGTGTATCACTATCGAGATCGTTCTGGCTTAGAGGCAGATGCAGTCATCCATTTGCATAACGGAGCCTATGGATTGGTGGAAGTGAAGCTGGGTGGAGAATCGCTTGTCGACGAAGGGGCGAAGAGCCTCTTGAGTCTGCGCAACAAGATAGATGCTTCGACCACGGGATCGCCGTCGTTCCTCATGGTGCTTACTGCGGTTGGCGACTATAGCTACTATCGGGAAGACGGCGTGTTCGTCGTTCCTTTGGCGGTATTAGGCGCGTGACGGTTTTCTACCTGCTTCCCTATTGCAGGCAAAGCGGTTGAAACAACAGCTTGATGCCAGGTGAATTGATGAGGAGATCGCTCCTCGTTTCGCACGGTACCATGGGCTTTCCAGAAAGGAGGAGCGCCCATGGCCACGTTCGAAGAGTTCATGAAGGTTGCCGAGATTTCCCTCAAGGACAAGACCTCTCATGCGCGCATGAACGAAATCGTGCGCATCATGCGCCAGTACAAGGTGCTGCATGGGCTGACTCCCGCCCAGGCGGTGGAGGTGCTGCAGGCCCTCGGCCCCACCTATGTGAAGATCGGCCAGCTGGCCTCGAACCGCTCCGACCTTCTGCCCAAGGCTTACTGCGATGCCTTCGAGAAACTGCGCGACGATGCAAACCCGATGCCCTTCGACGTGGTGATCGAGCAGATTGACCGCGCGTACGGGAAGTCGTGGCACGAGGTGTTCGCCTCCATCGACCCGGTGCCTTTGGGCGCGGCCTCCATCGCTCAGGTGCACAAGGCGACGCTGCTCGACGGCACGACGGTGGCCGTGAAGGTGCGCCGCCCGGGCGTGGCTGAGTCTATGGCCGAGGACATCATGCTCATGAAGCACCTGCTGGCCTTGGGCGAGTTCGCTTCCAATTCCCATCGCAGCATCTTGCTGTCGCTCGAGGGCTTCGTCGAGGAAATCGAGCGTACGACGGCCAGCGAGGTGAATTTCACCTCCGAGCTGCACAACCTCATGCGCTTCCACGACGAGCTGGCCGACGAGGAAGGAGTCACGTCCCCGGTGGCCTATCCGCAATATTCCTGCGAGTCGGTGCTCGTCATGGAGTTCGTCCAGGGCACCGAAATCTCTCACATCGAAGAGCTGCGCCAGCAGGGCATCGACGTGAACGTGCTCGCGCGCCGCGTGTGCCAAAGCTACGTGACCCAGGTGCTCGACGACGGGTTCTTCCACGCCGACCCGCATCCGGGCAACATTCTCATACGCGACGGGAACGTGGTGTGGATTGACCTGGGCATGGTGGGCACGCTGACGGTGTCGGAGCGGATGCTCGTCGGGAAGGTGTTCACGGCGGTGGCCACCGACAATGCCTATCTGCTGAAGGAAGCGGTGATGGGCCTCGTGCACGTGCTGGGGCCGGTGGACCACGGGGCACTGCTCGAGGCGCTTTCAAGGCTGCTCGCCGAGTACAGCACTGCCGAGATGAAGGAGATCAACGTAGGCACGGTGCTCACCGAGGTCATCGAAGTGCTGCGCGGCCAGAACATGATGATGACCTCGTCGGTGACCATGCTCGCCCGCGGGTTCGTGACCATCGAGGGGGTCATTGCCCAGGTGGCGCCCGATATCAGCGTCATCGAGATTGTGTCGAAGCACGTCATCGCCCAGCAGGCCGACCCGAAGTTTCTGGCGACGCAGCTGATCGACCTTGCCACGACGAGCGCCGCCTCGGCCGAGGCTTTGGCGAAGCTGCCGACCCAGCTGTCGAACACGCTGGAGATGCTCGATCGCGGGCAGATCAAGGTGAACGGCGACATCGAAGTGTCCTCGCGCATTCTGGCTACCGCCTACGCCTCCGTGGGGCGCATCTCCCTGGCGACGCTGTCGGCGGGGCTGTTTCTGGGCTCGTCTATTCTGTGCACCACGGCCATGCAGCCGCAGCTGCTCGGCGTGCCCCTGCTCGGCGTGCTCGGCTACGTGGGCGCGTTCGTGCTGGGCGCCTACACGGTGTTCCATATCCTGGTCTCTCGCCATCGCCTTCTGAACAACGAGGAGCCGCGGTAGGTGATGTTGGCGCGGTTCGAGGCAGTACGTGAGCCACCGCTTTTTAACTGAATCGGAAGAATGAGAGAGCATTGAGTTAAAAACAGGGGTCGAATTTAACTCAATTACTCCCGTTTTGCTCGTTGCTGTTAAAGCATTAACTCGATAACCGTTGAAGGCGGAGGGCGGCTCTTGGGAGCTGCCCTCCTAGAAAGGGTATCAGTGGATCGAGTCGCTATTGGTTTGTATCGCCGAAGAGTGCTTGGGCGACCGCGAAGCCTTCGCCTTGAACTCCGATGCCGCAGCTGGTAAGGATGGTCTCGCCGATGGCGCGAAGTCCGGGGATGGGAGCACCGCTCTCATCGAGAACCTTGTAGCCGTCGTTGATGTCGGCTACAAGGCCGCCGACCGTGATGTGCATAGCCCACGTACGGGGGCTTGCGTAGAAGGGCGGATTCTCGATGGGGCTCTCCTCCGAGAACGTTGTGCGCCCGAAGTCGGGGTCTTCCCCAGTCCGCGCAATTTCGTTGTAGCGTTCGATAGTGGTAGCGAGCGCCGTCCCGCCACAGCCGATCATCTCGCCGAGCTCCTCGATGGTGTCAGCTCGATAAAGCTGCCCTTGGTCGATGAGGCGTTGGAGGTTGTGTCCATAACGGTTCACTTCCCCGTTGACGCGGCACGTGTCGGCATCGGAAATCATGAACATGACCTCATCGGGCTGCTCCATGATATGCTCGGTCATGGTGAAGCGATCAAGCACCTCGTTCATGAAGCGCTCGCCGTTCTTGTTCACGATGACGCAGTCAATATCGTCGCCTACCGTCGTCTCGTCGGTGGAGTTCTGGCAGTCGGCGAAGGGGAAGGGCATTTGCACGTCCATGGCCGCCACCGTTCCGCCGGCAGCAAGCCCCATGGTGATGCCGTCGCCAGTGTGGCCGAACGCGTTGGTGGTGGGAATGGCGCTGCTCTCCGCGAAGGGCCACAGCGTATTGTACTCGCGCAACATATCGGGATTTCCCGAGAAGCCGCCCGTGGCCAGCACCACACCCTTTTCGCCACGTACCTGGTACGTTGTCCCATCGGCACCTATGGCTTCCACGCCGACAACGGTACCGTCTTCCATGATAAGCTCATGAGCGGGGGTGTTGAGATATATCTCGATAGGATAGTCGTTCTCGGCGATGTAGTCCTGATAGAACATGAAGTATCCCTGACCGCAGGTGCCCTCTTGGGGCGAGGCCCACCGAGGCCAGGAGTAGCCGACGATGCCGCAGAGTTCCTTGAACTGGAAACCCGATGAGACCAACCATTGATCGAGGGCATCTACGTTATTGGCCAAGGCGATCATCTCTTCCCAGGTGCCCTCTCCCTGCAGGACGTACTGCAGAGCATGTAGCTCGCGGGAATCGAACACAGCGTCGCTGCCCGAGGCTTCCCACGCCTCGTAGTCGGCCATGAGCTGCCGATAGCTTTCCTCGGGCATGGCCTCTTTGGCCTGAGCAAGTTGGTCGGTCAGTTCGCGGCGGTAGCTTTCCGTCATCGTCTCTCGAATGGATTCCGGGGCGTTGACGTACTCCAAGTAGCCGCCCGACACCAAGGCGTTGCCGCCGATGGTGCAGCTCTTCTCGAGTACGATGACTTTTTGGGCTCCCAGGCGGGCAGCGTTGACGGCCGCGACCATGCCGGAGGCGCCTGCGCCCACGATGACCACGTCGCCGCTCAACTCTTCAACGGCGGAAGAGGGGGCGGCGGGTTCATAGGTGCCGGGCAAATCGGATGCACCTGCCTGCTTGACGCATTCCGTCGCAGCGTTGAGCACCGCCATGCTGGAGAGCGTGGCGCCGGTGATCGTGTCAATGGCGAGCGACTGGTGCTCGACGATGGCGGCGGGAATCTCCGTCAGGGCGCGGTCGGAAATGAACTTCGTCTCCTCGTGCTCGCCGATAACGATCGATTCCAACGCGGACTCCGAGAATGTCGCCTCGATGTTGACGGGCCCGAATTTCCCCTGACTTGCGGCCGTGTAGGTGCCGGGCTTGAAGCCGCCCGTAGCGGCCAGGGTTCCTGCAGTTGTCGGCGCGCAACCTGCGAGGCCGAATACGGCCGCGGATACGCCGGCGATGGCAGTGGCCTTCACGAAACTGCGTCGAGTGATGCCGAGATTGTCCATGGTTCCTCCTTTGTCAGGCGACACTGTCGCATCCTTCCCCATTCGGTGCGGGCCATCGAACGGTGCGAACCGAATTTCCGGGGTCAAGATAGAGCCCCGCGAAGGGGCGTGCAATGGTTTTCGGGGATGAACCGTTGCATGATCTTTGTAACCCGGCTTGTAACCTTCCCAGTTCAGGGATGGATTTTGCTCACACTGAAAACGATCTTGCACCAAGGCGAACGGGGCGGGTACAATGGATGCGATGGGAGAGCGGAAGGAACATAGACAGGGGTCGGCAGCCGCTCTGTCCGGCCGCCGCCTGGCGGATGTGATCAAGCTCGTGCCGAGCTTTTTCGGGTTTGCCTTCGTGCGGGCGTGGGACGATCTGGCGTTTTCGCGGTTTGCCGCCCTCTTTCCCGACACGCCCTGGCTCGGTCAAGATATCGTGAGCCTCGGCATGCTGCCCGTGTTTCTCCTGGTTGTTCTCGCCGCTCGGCGCCTTGCGCCTCTTTACCGACGGCCGGCGCTGGTGATCGGTGCTCCATTGATGATGGTTGCCGCTGTGGTCTTCTACGAGTTGTCGCTCGGGCTGCCGGATGGAGCGCAGGCAGCCTTGGTTCTCGCCGCTCTGCTCGCCGGTGCGGGCGCGGCACTCTCCATTTTGCAGTGGGCAGAGCTGCAAAGCTGTCTCAACTCGCTTCAAATCGTGCTCTATGTCTCGGGATCGTTTTTCCTGGGGTCGTTGCTGGGCTGGATGGCCCTCGATGCGGGTCCAGAGCGTATGGCGGTCATCATGCTTCTGCTGCCGGTTCTGTCTCTTTTCTGCCTCAAGGCTGCCTTCGCCAAGATTGCGCAGGCCGATCTTCCAAAAAGCGACTGGGGTGCTGTTCGTTTTCCTTGGAAGCTAGTGATCGTGCTGGGGGTGTACGAGTTTGCCATGGGCGTTACCCAAGGCGGCACGTCGTTTGGCGCCGACGCGCCCGTTCTCGGAGTACTTGTCGCCTCGGCGGTATTGTTTTGCCTGGCGTTCTTCTTTTCTCATCGTTTCGATTTTACTCGCATCTATCGAACTCCGTTCGTGCTGATGGTGTGCGGCCTCCTTGCAGCTGTGCTCTCGTTCTCGGCAAGCAACGCTGTGGCCAGCATGCTCGTGTCCACGGGATATGCGTTGATGTTTCTGCTGCTGACCATGCTGCTATGCGATATTTCCCATCGGTACGGTGTGTCGGCGGCACTTCTGTGCAGTATCGAGGAATTGGTGATGTTCTCGGGTGTGGGAGGGCATCTTGCCGTGCAGCCTGCCGTGCAAGCCGTCGTCCCTCCTTTGCAGGATGGCGTCGTCGTCTCGATTTTTCTTACGGTGTTAGTAGTGGTGGCGAGCATGGTGCTCCTCTCGGAACGGGAGTACTCTCGATGGGGAGCTTCGTTTTTCGGGGTTGGCAGTCGTGACCCGGAAGGGGATGCCCAAGCGGCATTTGTTCGGCGATGCGAGGAGCTTGCTGGACAACATCGGCTTAGCCCGCGCGAGAAAGAGGTGTTCCAGCTTATTGCCGAGGGGAAGAGTCCCTCTGAGATAGAAGGCGAGCTTTATATTGCCAGCGGTACGCTGAAGTCCCACACACGTCGTATCTACCAGAAATTCAACGTCCATAGTCGAGGAGAGCTCATCGCGCTCTTGCAAGAGAAGGAGGGTTGAGGCAGCGCCGCCATGGACTCTTCTCTCCCAAACCAGCCAAGAAAGGGCGGCTCTGAGCGAGCCGCCCTTTCTTGCCAAAGTCGTCATCGGGCCCCTTGGCGCACAGCTCGTTGTAGCGGTCCACCGTTGCCTGGACAGCCGCCGCGTCTACCGTGTACCCGCCGCCCTCGGTGTCGGCTTCCATGGCCGCGACGGCCTCTTCGATGGTGTTGCCCTCGTAGTAATAGATGCAGTTGGAGGCATCGATTTTCGGATCGATGCTCTTCCATTCGGCAAAACGCCGCAGGTCCTGGGAGAAACGCCGGTGCCGCGGTCTGCCAGGCGGCCGACGTAACGCCGCGTCTACAGCTTTCCGGAGCCGCGGGCGGGGTGGCGCGACGTGATAAAATGACCCTGCAACTTATTTATTGTGAGTTGGCGGGTTAGCATTCGCGAGACCCGGGGAATAGGAGGCCGTTATGTACAAGAAGATTCTCGTCCCCTACGACAAGTCCGATCCGGCGAAAAACGCGCTGGCCGCGGCGCTCGATCTGGCGGCCGGCGTGCCCGGTGCCCAGATCACCGTGCTCTCGGTGGTGGACTGGCACGACTTCAACGCCGAGACGTTCAAAATTGCCTCGCGCATGTCCGGCGTCATGGGCGACACCATGGATATGGACGTGATCTCCGAAGTGGAGAACGAGGCCATCAAGGCCGACATGGACGCCATCGCCGAGAACATCGCGCCTCTGGTGGGCGACGCCGAGGGCATTGGCATCGCGGTCGTGAACGGCTCGCCCCACGACTCCATCACCGCCTATGCCGACGAGGGCGGCTACGACTGCATCGTCATGGGCCATCGCGGCCTGGGCGCCGTGCGCGGCATGCTCGGCAGCGTGTGTTATTCCGTGTTGCATAAGACCAACGTGCCCGTGCTCATTGTGAAATAGGCTCGCGGCCATGGGACGATCGGGCGGAGGCGGCGGCTTCTCGGGAGGCGGCGGCTTCGGCGGAGGCTTTGGAAGTAGCGGCGGCGGTTTCGGCGGCGGATTCTCTGGCGGCTCG
>OLQR01001040.1_pt1 | contig 18082 bp, 20 predicted proteins | sample 1671881 | NCBI WGS metagenome assembly OLQR01 (sample SAMEA3136623, study PRJEB25190) | human gut metagenome | biome: human gut; feature: human-associated habitat; material: faeces | place: Austria | collected 2013 | reverse complement strand
AAAACAAATAGAAAATTTGTACTTAAGCGATAAAGAATTTTGGAATGGGTTTGCTACAAATTTAAAAGAACAAAGTTTTATACATGATTGTAATTTAATAAATATTTCAGAAGATGGTAAAATTCAAGTTTATTGGAATAAAAAAGAGAAATGCAATATTGATAGTAAGACAGAAAATTACATAAAAGAAGCTTCAAAACTTTATAATATAAATAAAATATATGTTTTATGCTTAAATAATGAAAAAAATAATTGGGTATATAGGTTTGTTTTTGCAAATTCTAGTGCTGAAAATGATACATTTAACGGTTTAGCTTACATATCAGAAATGAATGAAGATAGTTGGAAATGTAAATTTTCCCTCTATGATATTTTGTTTAGAGATTCTTCTATGACATATATGACAACTGCACATACTAAGAAAATTGGTGACGATAATTGGTATTTTTATTGTAGTAGAAACTTGGATAAAAAGAATTATCCATTATTACATAGATTATATGATAAGATACATGGAAATTTTTAGTCTACTAACCATTGAAATGTAAGTATATGTTCTGACTATCAGTAATATAAAAATTAAAATATATAATTAAAGCCATAGACTTTGTAAATATTAGAAGTTTATGGCTTTATGTTTTATAAAAACATATCTGTTTCTTAAATAATACAAAGTATATTGTTAATATACAATAAATAGTGTATGATGAAATTAAGAAGAATTAATTATGAGAAATTGAGCGTGGTAATAATGAGGATTATTTTATGAGTAAAAAGAAGATAACTAATGAAAGTTTTATAAAGAAATTAAAAAGAAAAATAGATAGTCTTAGTTTTATAACAGAACTGGGTATAGTTCATGGGGTTTTGATGATAGTGTTTTTGTTTGGTTTTGATATATATTTGGAGGATTACTATAGTTCCTTTAGCTCATGGTATAGAACTTTTATTGTAAAAATATTTTTTTGGGGTCCAATTGGGGTTTTAGTTTCTTTGGAACTGGTTATTTCGCGTATAATAGAGTTTTTTACGAAAAAAAGTATGATTATTATGGGTTTTTATTAATAATGTTTATTATGGAGATTTATTATATATTTATAATAGCATCAGCAATATTTTTTGAAAGAGGAAGAGAGATTATAGATTATTTGATTAGGCATTATTGCTAGAAAATACATAAGGTTAAAATTTGGATATGAAATATTAGGGGAGGTATTTTTATGAAAAAAGTGAGAAATATCGTATTTTTTCTAATATTGGTTTCGTTGCTTGCACAGATATATAGAATATCTCAAGTAAAAAAAGTAAAGAAAAATAATAAATAAAATTTTGGATTTTAGCTCTGATGAAAATTAATTTCGGATATGTAGTAGAATTACAATTAATAAGGAGTTGGTTTTATGATAGAAAGAGAATTAGATATTTTGAAAAAAAATTGGAAATGTTCATCAGCTCCTAGTCTTGATGGAGAAGCTCCTATTTGCGAAGAAATGTTAGATACAATACTTGAAAAACTTAGAAAGTTAGACGATGAGGAGTTAGTCAAAGAGTTGGATAAGCTATCATATACAGATAGATGGTGTATAAGTGCTTATGTAATAGAGGAGTTAGCATACGAAGATAGAAGAAAAGTAGCAGAACTCTATGTGGTTGATTATGATAAAGAACCAGAACCAACGGATTTTAGTTAATAAAAATTTATGTTTGGGGGAATAAATATGAAAATTGTAAAATATTTAATTAAGTATTGTTTGAATTTTGCGTTGTTAGGGCTAGTGTTTTTTAGTTCAATTTTATATACATTTGGTGTTGATGATTTTGAATTTTCATACAGGCAAATATGTATAATTTTGGTGGCTTTTATAATTCAAGTACTTTATTATAAGATTTTTAGAATTAAAGGAAATACTAAAATAGCATTGATTTGTTATTTTATTACTATAATAAATCAAATGCTTTTGATATTTATTATAGCAGATAGTGTGTTAAATGGTAAAAGTGTATTTAGCTTAATAATTGGCTTTGCATATTTAATGATTATAAATTGTTTTACTGCTTTTGAATTGTTGGAAAGTAGGAGGGGTGAAAATGAAATTACTAATTAAAATTGGTTTGGTTATAGATTTGGTAATTCTTATTGCAAGTTTCATACTTGGAAATTTTGTTTATACTGCTTTTGAATTACATAAATTTATAGAGTTAGTTGTCATTATTGCTTTTATTTTACTTATCTACAGTTTGCCTATGAATTATGCTACATACAAAATTGAAAAAGCTAACAATGAAAAAAGTAAGGAAATTTGTCGTGGATTGAACTATGTAAATTTGATTATAGTGGCCATTGTCAACTTAATTTTTCTGATACTTGGATTTAGTGAATTTTCAAAAGTGGCTTTTTATTTAACGGTTTTTGCTACAGTATTGTTGGAAAATCTAATTAGGGTTTATATATTTTATGCAAGAAGTTGGAATAGATGATGTGTTAGGCAAGGCTGTTTTTAGCCTTGCCTTTTCTATAATGAATTGTAAAAAATTTGATTTTAAAGAATATTTAGGGTAATATTAAATTAGATGGTTTTGATATTGGGCAAAAGGGTGAAAAATATGAGAGAAAAGATATACAATATTATAGATGTAGACGGAAATGATGATATATTAAGTGTGTTATATGACCGAATAATGATATTTTGTATTTTAGGCAGTGTAGTTCCTTTATGTTTTAAAAGCAGTAGTGTTGTTTTTATGTGGATAGAAAAAATTACAGTCCTGCTTTTTATTGTAGATTACATTTTGCGTTGGATAACAGCAGATTTCAGGCATAGTGAAAGGAAGAAAATGGCCTTTATAGAGTACCCTTTTACATTTTATGGTATAGTTGATTTGTTATCTATATTGCCTTCGCTTGTAGTTTTAAATTCAAGTTTTAAATTGTTTAGGCTGTTAAGATTAAACAAGGCTTTTAAGGCTTTAAGATTACTAAGATATTCTAAAAGTTTTAATATGATACTTTCAGTTGTGCAAAGAGAACGACAGGCTTTGATTACAGTTTGTGTATTAGCCGGTGGATACATCTTTTTAGTTGCATTAATTATGTTCCAAGTAGAGCCAGAGAGTTTCAATTCTTTCTTTGATGCAATATATTTGTCTGTTGTTACATTGACTACTGTAGGATATGGAGATATTTATCCAATAAGTCAAATGGGTAAGGTTATAAGTATGATTTCTTCTTTTATGGGTATAGCCATAGTTGCATTACCAACTGGTATTATTACGGCTGGCTATATGAATGAATTAAACAGAAGAGAAAAAGAAAATGAAAAATAGATTCTGATGGAATAGGTTTGGTATAGTTTAAAACTATATCAAACCTATTTTTTTATGTATTTTACAGATTTAGTTTGCTGTGGTTATAATATATGCAAATGACGTCGTACAAAAATTTAAGGAGGTAAATAAATGAAAACATCTGTAATTGGATTTCCTAGAGTGGGAAAGCTAAGAGAATTGAAATTTGCAACAGAAAAATATTTTAGAAATGAAATAACAGCTCAACAATTAGAAGAAACTGCTGAGGAAATCAGAAAACATCAATGGAATTTACAAAAAGAAAGTAATATCGACTATATTCCGTCTAATGATTTTTCTTTTTATGATTTGGTTCTTGATACTGCTGTTTTATTCAATATAGTACCAAAAGAATATAAGGAATTAAATTTATCAGATATTGATACATATTTTGCTATGGCAAGAGGTTATCAGGGTGAAAATGGTGATGTTAAAGCTTTGGCTATGAAAAAGTGGTTCAACACAAATTATCATTATATCGTTCCTGAAATTGAAGATGATACAAAAATTAAACTTGTAGGAACAAATCCTTTTAAATACTATAGCGAGGCAAAAAAAGAAGGTATTGAAACAAAGCCAGTAGTTGTTGGTCCCTTTACATTATTAAAGCTTGCTAGATTTACTGGCAATAAATCAGTTGATGATTTTGTTGATGATACTATAAAAGCTTATTCTGAATTGTTGAATGAATTGAGTAAATTAGGCGTTAATTGGATTCAGTTTGATGAACCTTTCCTTGTTCATGACATTACAAAAGAAGACCTAACTTTATTTGATAAAATTTATAATGCAGTTTTGGCAAAGAAAGAAAATATAAAAGTTCTTTTACAAACTTATTTTGGAGATATAAGAGATAGTTATGAAAATATAATAAAGCTCAAATTTGACGCTATTGGACTTGATTTTATTGAAGGAAAAGAAACATTAAATCTTATTGAAAAATACGGTTTTCCAAAAGATAAAATACTTTTTGCCGGTTTAGTAAACGGTAAAAATATTTGGCGTAATAACTATGAGAAAACTATTTCTACATTAAATTTATTAAAAAATAAGGGTATAGAAATAGTATTAAGTACCTCTTGTTCTCTTTTGCATGTGCCTTTTACAGTTGAAAATGAAACAAAACTTTCAAAAGCTGTTTTAAAACATTTTGCTTTTGCAGTTGAGAAATTAGGAGAATTAGCAGATTTAAAAGTTCTTGCAGAAGAAATTAATTTCACTGAAGATAATGTATTTGTAAACAACAAAAAACTTTTTAGTGAAGATAGAAATGCTTTAAATCCAGAAGTGGTTGAAAGAATTAAAAATATAAAGGAAAGTGATTTTACAAGACTTCCTGCATTTGAAGAACGTGAAAAAATTCAAAAAAAGGAATTTAATTTGCCTATTTTCCCAACTACTACTATAGGTTCTTTTCCTCAGACTGCTGATGTAAAGGCGAATAGAACAGCATTAAAAAAAGGCGAAATTACAGAGCAGGAATACATTGAATTTAACAAAAAGAAAATTGCTGAATGTGTAGCATTACAAGAAGAAATAGGTATTGATGTTCTTGTCCATGGAGAATACGAAAGAAATGACATGGTTGAATACTTTGGTGAAAATTTAGATGGCTATATTTTTACAGAAAAGGCTTGGGTTCAATCTTATGGAACACGTTGTGTAAAGCCACCTATTGTATGGGGTGATATTTCAAGAAACAAATCTATGACAGTTGATTGGTCAGTTTATGCTCAAAGTTTAACAAATAAACCTATGAAAGGTATGTTGACAGGACCGGTAACTATATTAAATTGGTCTTTCCCTAGAGAGGATATTTCTTTGAAAGAATGTGCTTACCAAATTGCACTTGCTATTCGTGATGAAGTTCTTGATTTAGAGAAAAACGGTATAAAGATTATACAGATTGATGAAGCGGCATTGAGAGAAAAACTTCCTTTACGTAAGGCTGATTGGTACAGTGAGTACCTTGATTGGGCAATAAAGACATTTAGATTAACTCACAGTGGAACAAAGGCAGAAACTCAAATTCATACACATATGTGTTACAGTGAATTTACAGATATAATTAAGGCTATTGATGATATGGATGCAGATGTAATTACATTTGAGGCTTCTCGTTCAGATTTATTGCTGTTGGATTCTTTAAAGGAAAACAATTTTAAAACAGAAGTTGGTCCAGGTGTTTATGATATTCATTCGCCTAGAGTGCCATCAATTGATGAAATATTGACAGTTCTCAATAAAATGGCTGAAAAAATTAATCCTGAAAAGTTATGGGTTAATCCTGATTGTGGTTTAAAGACAAGAGGGGTTGTTGAAACAAAAGCAAGCCTTATAAATATGGTTAAGGCAGCAAAACAATTTAGGGAAAAATTTAATAAATAATTTTAGGAGGAAAAATAAAAATGACAAAATTAAACACACCATTCAGATACGATTATGTAGGTAGCTTTTTAAGACCTGCAGAATTAAAACAGGCTAGAACAGATTTTGAAAATGGTAAAATTACTGCTGATGAATTAAAGGCAGTTGAGGATAAGGCTATTACTGACCTTGTAGAAAAGCAGAAAAAGGCCGGTTATCACGTTATTACTGACGGTGAATTCCGTAGAGCTACTTGGCATTTAGATTTTATGTGGGGATTTAAGGGTGTTGCCCACAAGAAAACTGAAAAGGGTGTAGCTTTTAGTAGTGAGGCAGCATTAATTGATGATACTTGGCTTACAGGTAAAATCTCCGGCGAAAACCACCCATTTGTTGAGCATTTCAAGTTTGTTAAAAATCTTGAAGATGAAAATACTGTAGCAAAGCAGACTATTCCAGCTCCGGCACAGTTCTTCCAGCAGATGGTTATTCCTACAAACATTGAAACAACAAGAAAGTTTTATCCAACAGACGAAGAATTAATTGAAGATATTGCAAAGGGCTATCATCAGGTTATAAATGATTTATATAATGCCGGTTGCAGAAATATTCAGTTTGATGATTGTACTTGGGGCGTACTTGTAGCAGAAGGTAGCGTAGAACGTTATGGCAAGGGTGCAGACTTAAAGTCTATTACAGAAAAACTTTTAAAGGTAAACAATCTTGCTATTGAAGGAAAGCCGGAAGATTTAGTTATTAATACTCACGTTTGTAGAGGTAACTACCATTCAGCTTATTTCAGCAGTGGTGCATATGACCCAATAGCTGAACCATTATTTGGCAGAGAAAATGTAGATGCTTACTATCTTGAATTTGATGATGAACGTTCAGGTGGTTTTGAACCTTTAAAGGCTGTTACAGGAGATAAGAAAGTTGTACTTGGTTTAATTACTTCTAAAACTCCAGAACTTGAAGATAAGCAGACAATAATCAATCGTATTCACGAAGCTGAAAAATATATTCCTCTTGACAGACTTTACCTTAGTCCACAGTGTGGTTTTGCATCTTGTGAAATAGGTAATAAACTTACAGAAGAAGAACAATGGGCTAAACTTGCTCTTGTAAAAGAAATAGCAGAGGAAGTTTGGGGCAAATAATTTACAAATATAACCTTTCAAGTGTATGAAAAATATGCTTGAAAGGTTTTTTTGTTGTGTTATACTTACACTAGATATAATAGAAAGTAGGTGAGAAAATAATGGAAATAAGTTTTTTGCTGTTTAAACAGATTGCCCAGTTTTTTATAATGATAATAATGGGATATACATTGGTAAAACTGAAAATTGTAAAATCTGAAGATAGTAAGGTTTTATCAATGGTCTGTCTTTACTTAATAATGCCTTGTGTAATTATAAATTCGTTTTTAATTGAGTTTACACCGGAAAAGTTGAAGGGTTTAGGCTTGGCTGTTGGAGTAGCGATAGTTATACATTTTGTTGCTTGGATTTTTATTAGAATATTGGGAAAAGTTTTTAATTTTAATCCAGTAGAAAAAGCGTCTGTTATGTATTCAAATGCTGCAAATATGGTAATACCTGTTGTAATGTCAGTTTTAGGCGATGAATGGGTGTTGTATTCTAGTGCTTTTGTATCTGTGCAGTTGGTTTTGTTGTGGACTCATTGTAAGAGTATGCTAAGTAACGAAAAGGGCTTTGAATTAAAAAAGATTTATACTAACATAAATCTTATAGCTATATTTATTGGAATTTTATTGTTTATTACAAAAATTCATATTCCTAGTGTATTACAGGGAACTTTGAAATCTGTAGGTGGAACTGTTGCCCCAATTAGTATGATTATTACCGGTATGATAATGGCAGGAGCAGAGCTTAAAAAAGTATTTTCAAATGGCAGAATTTATTTGGTTTTATTTTTTAGAATGATATTTTTCCCTTTTATTGTGTTTATGATTATATATTTTACAGGCATAACAAAAGTAATAGATAATGGTGCTATGATTTTGTTAGTAACGTTTATTGCAACTATAACACCAACGGCGTCATCAATTACGCAAATGGCACAGGTATATGGAAATAATGAACAATATGCAGGTGCTATAAATATAATGACTACTATTGTAAGTATTGTGACAATGCCTATAATGGTAGCTTTGTACTGTAGTTTTATAGCTGTATAATTATTATTTGAAATATAGAAAATGATGTGTTATATTTAAAATATAAATTATGAAAGAGGGTCTTAATAATGGCAAATGATTTTACTTATTATGCACCTACAAAAGTTGTTTTTGGAAAAGGTGCTGAAACACATGTTGGAAAACTTGTGAAAGAACAGAATTGTAAGAAAGTTCTTATTCATTATGGTGGAGGAAGTGCTAAACGTTCAGGACTTCTTGATAGAATAACAGATAGCCTTGAAAAAGAGGGTATTGAATATGTATCCCTTGGTGGAGTAGTACCTAATCCTAGGTTAAGTTTAGTTTACGAAGGTATAGAGCTTTGTAAGAAAGAAGGTGTAGACTTTATACTTGCTGTTGGTGGTGGTTCAGTAATTGACTCATCAAAGGCTATAGGATATGGTTTGGCAAACGGTGGAGATGTATGGGATTTCTACGATAGAAAGAGAACACCACAGGCTTGTATGCCTATAGGTTGCGTGCTTACTATTGCAGCAGCCGGAAGTGAGATGAGTAATTCATCTGTAATTACAAAGGAAGAAGGTCTTATAAAGAGAGGTTGCAATAGCGATGTATGTAGAGCGAAATTTGCAATTCTTAACCCAGAATTGACAATGACATTACCTCCTTATCAGACTTCTAGTGGCTGTGCTGACATTATGATGCACACAATGGAAAGATACTTTAACCAAAGTGAAAATATGGATATTACTGACAGCATAGCAGAAGGTCTTATGAAAACTGTTAAGAAACACGCAGTAATATTGATGACAGAGCCTGATAATTACGAGTCAAGAGCAGAGGTAATGTGGGCAAGCAGTCTTTCTCATAACGGTATTACAGGTTGTGGTACTGACGGTGGAGATTGGGCAACTCATAAAATGGAACATGAATTAGGTGGTATGTTTGACTGTGCTCATGGTGCAGGGCTTGCAGCAATATGGGCAAGTTGGGCAAGATATGTGTACAAGGAAAGAGTAGACAGATTTGCAAAATTTGCTGTTAATGTAATGGGTGTTGAGCCACAGGAAAATGATGATGCAACAGCTTTAAAAGGTATTGAGGCTATGGAAGAATTTTATCATAGCATAGATATGCCAACATCAATAAAGGAATTGGGAATTGATGTTACAGAAGAACAGATACAAGAAATGGCTGAAAAATGTATTGTAGCTTGTGGTGGCTTTGCCGGTAAAGTTAAAAAGTTATATACAGAAGATGTAGCAAATATTTATAGAATGGCAAAATAGTGATTTATGGGGCGAGTTGTTTCGCCCCTTTTTCATTCATCGTCTTCCAATTCGTCATAAATTCTTTTTCTACAATTTTTATCATTAAAGTATTCACAATAACAACAACTTTGCCTTACAGTAGATAAATCATTAGGTAAATATGAAATTGGCTTAAAGCTGGAACAGATTTTCTGACTACGTTTCTTCATATTATATGACCTCCAATGTAATTTACAGTATTATATTATGAAAAAAGGCATTTTTTATACTTTGATTGCTGGCAAGATGTTATATAAATTAAAAAATATGTTATGAAAAAATGTTTTTCTACTATAATAATATAGGAAGAAGATAAATTTTGCTTGCATTGTATGGTATATTATGTTATAATTACTCCAGTTGAATGATGTCTTGTGTGAGAGTGGGTTACGCCCACTCTCGTTTTGTATGTAAAATAAAAAGTTACATTGAAAGGATGGTTAAATGCAGGCAAAGGAAATAGTTAAACTTGTTGAAAAATTAGCTGTACCTATTCTTGAGAAAAAGGGACTTGAATTTGTTGACGTTGAATATGTAAAGGAAGGTGCTTCTTGGTACTTGAGATTATATATTGACAAAGAAGGTGGCGTCGGCATTGACGAATGTGTAGACGTTAGCCGTGAGCTTGATGCTCAGCTTGACGATGATATGACTGAACAGGCTTATATACTTGAAGTAAGTTCTCCGGGACTTGATAGAGTATTAAAGCGTGACCACGAATATATTAAGTATAAGGGCAGAATTGTTGATGTAAAGCTTTTCAAGGCTGTAGATGGTGTAAAGGAATTCCAAGGTACTTTACAGGGTCTTGATGAAAATGACAATGTTACTATTATAACTGAAGACAACCGTACATTAGCATTTAACCGTAAGGACATTGCTACTACAAGATTAGCAGTTATATTATAATTTAAGGAGGATATTTTAAATGGATTGCAAAGAACTTTTAGACTCTTTGGAAATAATTGAAAAAGAAAAAGGTATACCAAAGGAAACAATTTTTGAAGCTATTGAAACATCTCTTGTTACAGCTTGCAAGAAGAACTATGGTACTTCTCAGAATATCAAGGTTGATATGAATAGAGAAACTGGCGAAATCAAGGTTTTCGCTCAGAAGGAAGTTGTTGAAGACGTATACGATGCTTTCTTAGAGGTTTCTCTTGAAGATGCACAGGAAATCAATCCTATGTATGAATTAGGCGATTTTGTTGATTTTGAAATTACTCCTAAGAATTTTGGTAGAATTTCTGCTCAGACAGCAAAGCAGGTTGTTGTTCAGAAGTTTAGAGAAGCTGAAAGAGAAAAAATGTACAACGAATTTTCTGCAAAGGAAAAGGAAGTTGAAACAGCTATTGTTCAGAGAACAGACGGCAAGGGTAATATCATTGTAAATCTTGGCAAGACTGATGCTATTCTTCCTATGACAGAACAGCTTACAGGCGAAACTTACAAGTTTAACGATAGATTAAAGGTTTATATCCTTAAAGTTTCACTTGCAACAAAAGGACCTCAGGTTACTGTTTCAAGAACACACTATGAACTTGTAAAAAGACTTTTTGAACTTGAATGTCCAGAAATTTTTGATGGTACAGTTGAAATCAAGGGTATTTCAAGAGAAGCTGGTTCAAGAACTAAAATGGCAGTTTATTCAAACAGCGAAAATGTTGATGCAGTAGGTGCTTGCGTAGGTCAGAACGGTTCAAGAGTTGATGTAATCGTAAACGAACTTAAGGGTGAAAAGATTGACATTATCCCTTGGAGCGAAGACCCAGCAGAATTTATTGCTGCAGCTTTAAGACCAGCTAATGTTGTTGCTGTTGAAATTGATGAAAATGAAGACGAAAAGTCTGCTAAGGTTGTTGTACCGGATAATCAGCTTTCACTTGCTATCGGTAAGGAAGGTCAGAACGTAAGACTTGCTGCAAGACTTACTGGTTGGAAGATTGATATTAAGAGTGAATCTCAGGCTCGTTCTACAGACTTTATAGATTTTGACAAAATTGGCAATAATAGTGAAGTTGAAGAAACAATCGAAGAAGAAACAACTGAAGAATAATTTGGGGAGGTGTAAAAATGGCTACTAAAAAGATTCCTTTGAGAAAATGTATAGGTTGTCAGGAAATGAAAAATAAGAAAGAACTTATTCGTGTTGTCAGAAATGATGCTGGCGAAATTTCTCTTGACCCTACAGGTAAAAAGCCGGGCAGAGGTGCATATGTATGCCCAAATGCAGAATGTCTTAACAAGGCGTGTAAATCTAAGGGACTTGATAGGTCATTCAAAACCTCTGTTCCCCAGAGCGTTTATGAAGAGTTAAAAATGCAGTTGGAGAATATAAATGAATAGACAGACACTTTCTCTACTATCACTTTGTCAGAGGGCTGGCAAGATGAAAACAGGTGAAGATACCGTAGAGAAAGTAATTCAGAAAAAGGAAGCTAAGCTGGTTATTATTCCGGAAGATGCTTCTGACAATACAAAAAAGAAATTTACAAATAAATGTAAACATTATGATGTGCCGATTTTAATAACAAGCACTAAAGATATATTGAGCAGTATTATTGGTAAAGACAATCGTAGTACCTTTGCCATAATTGATGAAAATTTTGCAAACAAAATTCATTCTATGCTTGAACAGTAAGTTGTAGTGAGGGGTTGCCCCTAGTCTAAATGGAGGTGTGTTCTATTGTCTAAATTGAGAGTTCATGAATTAGCAAAGACGTTAGAAGTAAGTACAAAAGAACTTATAGAAAAACTTGATAGTATTGGTATTAAGGATAAAAAGGCTGTTAGCTCATTAGATGAGGAATCAGTTGAAAAGGTAAAAGCACTTTACAACAAATCAGAAGCTAAGGCTGAAGAAAAGCCTGTTGTAAACAATAATAATAACGGTAATAACAACGGTAATAACAACAACAAAAATAACAACAGCAACAACAATAATAATAAAAACAACGGAAATAAAAACACCGGTCAGAATAACAACAATAATAATAGAAACAATAATAACAACAATAACAGAAATAACGGCAATTTTAACAAGAATAATAACAATAATAGAAACAACAATAACAATTTTAAGAAGAATAACAATTTCAATAATAACAATAATAACTTTAATGGCAAGAAGAATAAGAAGAACAAGGGTGGTCAGAAGCAGGCACCTGTTGCTCCAAAGCAGCCAGAAGTACAGGAAATTTTTGAAATTGCTATTCCAGAAAGCATCGGCATTAAGGATTTAGCTGAAAAGATTAAGAAAGCTCCATCTGCTATTGTTATGGCTCTTATGAAAAAGGGCATTATGGCAAATATCAATCAGGAAATTGATTTTGATACAGTAGAAGAACTTTGTATGGAAGAATTCAACATTATTGTTGAACACGCAAAGGAAATTGATATTTTCGAAGAAGCCTTCAAGGAAGAAGAAGACGATGAAAAGAGCTTAGTAGAAAGACCACCAGTAGTAGTAGTAATGGGTCACGTTGACCACGGTAAAACTTCACTTCTTGATGCTATTCGTCATTCTCACGTTACAGCAAGAGAAGCCGGTGGTATTACTCAGCACATTGGTGCTTACACAGTTTCTATTGATAAAAAGCCTATTACATTCCTTGACACACCAGGTCATGAAGCTTTCACAGCTATGAGAATGAGAGGTGCTCAGGTTACAGATATTGCTATATTAGTAGTTGCTGCCGATGATGGTGTAATGCCTCAGACTATTGAAGCCATTAACCATGCAAAGGCTGCCGGTGTAGAAATTATTGTTGCTATCAACAAGATTGATAAGCCAGGTGCAAACCCAGACAGAGTAAAGCAGGAATTAGTTGAATACGGTCTTGTTTCTGAAGATTGGGGTGGCGAAACAATTTGTGTTCCAGTTTCAGCTCAGACTAAGGAAGGTATTGATAACCTTCTTGAAATGATTATCCTTGTTGCTGAAATGAAGGAATTAAAGGCAAATCCTAACAAGAGAGCAAGAGGTAATATTATCGAAGCTCAGCTTGATAAGGGTAGAGGTGCTGTTGCTACTGTACTTGTACAGAGTGGTACACTTCACGTTGGTGACCCTATTGTTGCCGGTACTTGCTATGGTAAGATTAGAGCAATGATGAATGATAGAGGTCAGAAAGTTAAGAAGGCTGGTCCATCTATGCCTGTGGAAATTCTTGGTCTTAATGAAGTTCCTATGGCCGGTGATATGTTCTACGTTGCTGAAAACGAAAGAAAGGCAAGACAGGTTGCAGAATCTGTTGTAGCTAAGGATAGAGTAGATATGCTCAAGGAAACACCTCAGAAGGTTAGCCTTGATGACTTATTTAGCCAGATTCAGAGTGGTAATATTAAGGAACTTAACATTGTAATTAAGGCTGACGTACAGGGTTCTGTTGAAGCTGTTCGCCAGAGTCTTGAAAAGCTTTCTAATGACGAAGTTAAGGTTAGAACAATCCATGGTGGTGTAGGTGCTATTACAGAATCTGACGTAATGCTTGCAAGTGCATCTAATGCCATTGTAATCGGTTTCAATGTTCGTCCAGAACCATCTGCTAAGAATGTTGCTGAAGAACAGAAGGTTGATGTAAGACTTTACAGAGTAATTTACAATGCTATTGAAGATATTACAGCAGCTATGAAGGGCCTCCTTGACCCAGTATACGAAGAAAAGATTATCGGTCATGCTGAAATCAGAAGCACATTTAAGGCATCTGGTATCGGTACAATCGGTGGTGGTTACGTTACTGATGGTAAGATGAACAGAAATGCTCAGGTTAGAATTATCAGAGATGGTATCGTAATTTACGAAGGCGAACTTGCCGGCTTAAAGCGTTTCAAGGACGATGTTAAGGAAGTTAACACAAGTTTCGAATGTGGTCTTACATTTAATAAGTTTAACGACGTTAAGGAAGGCGACATTGTTGAAGCTTTCGTTATGGAGGAAGTTAAGCGATAATGAAAACAAATACAAGAATGATTCGTATTAATGACGAAATCAAGAAAGAAGTATCAACTATTTTAAGAGGCGAGTTAAAAGACCCTAGAGTAGGTGTTATTACAAGTGTTTTAAAGGTTGATACAACTAACGACTTAAAATATTGCAAGATTTTTGTTAGTATTTTAGGCGATGATGAAAAGAAAGAAGAAGTAATGCAGGTTCTCAATAGAGCTTCTGGTTTTGTCAGAAGTCTTATTGCTAAGAGAATTAATCTTAGAGTTACTCCTGAAATTAAGTTTATACTTGATGATTCATTGGAATATAGTTTTAAGATTGATAAGATTATTAGAGAAATTAACGATAAGTAGGGGATTTGTATGTATGAAAATACCATTGAACAGGATATAAAAAATATACAGACAATATATATTTCTGCTCATGTTAATCCAGATGGAGATGCTGTAGGTTCAGTTATGGGTCTTGCTTTTGCTCTTGAAAAGCTAGGCAAGACTCCGGTTATTCTTCTTGAACATTTTGGAGAAGAATTTAATATTCTTAATGGCAACAGATTTTTATATAATGGGGATTATTCCGAACTAAATCCAGAAATTATGTTTGCTGTTGACTGTGGAGACAAGGAAAGACTTGGAGAGGCTGGTTCAGTTTTTGACAGAGCAACTCTTACTTACAACATTGACCATCACATAAGTAATAATCTCTTTGGAGATAAAAATATAGTAAATAGTCAGGCGTCATCAGCTTGTGAGGTTGTTTACGAGCTTGTAAGTCAGTTTGTAGATATTGATTTAAATATTGCAACTGCTCTCTATACAGGAATACTTACAGATACAGGTTGCTTTATGCATAATTGTACATCAAAAAGAACTCACCAGGTAGCAGGGGAGCTTGTAGGTGTAGGTATTGATACTCCTTTTATTCATCAAAAGATATTAAAAGAAAAGACAATAGAGAGAATGAAAATAGAGGCCAGAGCTGTTGATAATATGAATTATAGCGATGGAATTGCATATACTTATATTACAGCAAAAGATTTAGAGGATAGTGGTGCATCACTTGACCAAATCGGTGGTATAGTTGGATATATGCTTTCTATTAAAGGTTCACAAGTCAGTGTATTCGCAAGTGAAAGAGATAATGGTATTGTTAAATTAAGTTTCCGTTCAAAATCAGTTGATGTAAATAAAATTGCATCAGAATATGGTGGTGGTGGTCATATATTGGCTGCCGGTGCTTCTGTAGAGGGAAATTTAAAAGATGTGTTGGAAAAAGCAGTAGAAAGAGTTAAGAGAGAATTAGATGAAAAGTAATTATAATTTTTCAGGTGTTATAAATATTTATAAGGAAAAGGGTTTTACTTCTCACGATGTAGTAAATATAGTCAGAAATACCCTCAGCAAAGTTAAGACTGGTCACACAGGTACTCTTGACCCAGAGGCAGAAGGGGTTCTGCCAGTTTGCGTAGGTAAGGCAACTAAGTTGGCTGACTATATTGCAGCAGATATTAAAGAATATATTGCTGAAATAACTCTTGGCATCTCTACTACAACAGAAGATATTTTTGGTGATGTATTGGAGGAAAAGCCTGTAAACGTTACAGAAGATGATTTTAAAAATGCTACTGTGAATTTTATAGGCGAATACCACCAAAAGCCTCCTATGTACTCAGCAATAAAAGTAAACGGAAGAAAATTGTATGAATTGGCAAGAGAGGGCAAAGAAGTAGAAAGAAAAACCAGACTTATACATATCTTTAACATTTCAGATATTAAAAGCTTGGGAGATAATAAATTTGCCTTTAAAGTCCTTTGTTCGAAAGGTACATATATCAGAACTCTTTGTAAAGATATAGGTGAAAAACTTGGCTGTGGTGGCTGTATGTCAAAGCTGACACGTAGCCGTAGTGGTAACTTTTATCTTGAAAACAGTATAAAAATTGATGACTTTAAAAAATTAGTAGGAGAGGGCAATATAAATGATGTTCTTATTCCTATGGATGTGATTTTAAAGGATTTTAAAACGGTTACTGTTACTAAAGAGGCAGAAAAGTACGTTGTAAACGGAAATCCAATATCTAAGAATTATTTAAGTACCAAGGAAATGGATAAAGGAGGACAAGTTGTTCTCAAAGATTGGGACAACAACATTGTCGGAATTTATACAGTAGAAGAGGAATTTATTAAACCTAAAACTATGTTAAAATAAGGTGATAAAAATGAAGGTTTATGAAACTGATGATTTTCAAATAGAGAGAGCTTCGGCTGTATCATTAGGTAACTTTGACGGTGTTCATTTGGGACATCAGGAGTTAATTAAAACTGTCAAAGAATATTCCAAAAGAGAAAATTTAGAAAGTGTAATTTTTTCATTTTATCCTCATCCCGTAGAGTTTTTTGGCAAAAAAGGCGAATTTCTTACTATGCTCTCTTTAGATGAAAAGAAATTTATAATTGAAAAAATGGGTGTAGATGACCTAGTGCTTTATCCTTTCAATAGAGAGTTTGCACAGCTTGCACCAGAGGCATTTATGGATTTGCTTGTTAAAAAAACAAATTGCAAGGTTCTTGTAGTTGGGGAAAATTATTGCTTTGGTAGAGATAGAGTAGGCAATTTGGAAATTTTGAAAAAATTGGGAGAAGAAAGAGGAATAAATGTTATAGGCATTAGTTCTGTAAAAACCAATGGTGTCAGAGTTTCCAGTACAAGAATTAGGGGACTTATAAATTATGGGGATATGGAAACTGTAGCGAAGTTACTTAATAAGCCATATTTTGTAATAGGTAAGGTTGTTCATGGTGACCAGAGAGGAAGATTAATGAATTTTCCTACAGCAAATCTTGAACCACCTGAAAAGAAGCTCCTACCTCCAGATGGAGTTTATCTTACATCTGTGATTTATGAGGGAAAGATATATTATGGATTTTCTAATGTAGGAACAAATCCTACTTTTGGCAAAAATAATAGAAGAATTGAAACTAATATTTTTGACTTTAATGAAGATATTTATGATAAAGAAATTATTGTTTGTTTTTACAAGAGATTGAGAAACGAAAGAAAATTCAAAAATATGGACGAGTTAGTAGCTCAGTTAAAAGACGATAAAAACACAGCATTAGAATATATAAATAATCTTGATGTGTTGAAATATAAATTATAATATTTGCCACTTCATTAACTATTTTTATAGTTGGTGAGGTGGTTTTTGTTATTTAGGAATAAAAAAAGAATGGTGAAAAATAAATCTTAACACCATTCTATTTCTTTTTCGCAACCATAGGACTTAAGTTGGTATCTTCTTCAAGAATATCGTTGTTTTGCATACAATTTTCAATCTTTTCCTGTATATCTTCGTCCTCGTCATCATTTGATGTGGGAGAATTGTTTGTTATAAGACTTTGTAAAATCGTATTATAAATGTTTGAAACATTAGATTTCCAGTTTTTTCTTATTAGCTTAGCTTGGTCCTTTGAGGCAACTGTAAGATTAAGTTCAATCAATGGGGCATCGTCTTCTATTATACCACATTTAACAATATATTCATTTTCTGCATAGTAAAAATAATTTGCGTAAACTGAATATTCTTTTTTTATTCTACTTTTGTTCTTACGCACATAAGCCAATATACTACCTAACTTTGACTCAGGAATACGTTTGCTAAAATAACGTATACATTGAGTACCATCTTCAGTAATAGAGTAAAAATAGCCGTTGTCTTCATTTAATTTTTCGACAATACCGTTTTCAACCATTTCCTGTAAATATATTTGAAAGTCCATATAATCCATATAATTAGGGACTGCAAAATCCAAAAGGTCTGCCCACGAAATAGGCATATCTAACTGGTAAATTAAGTAGAGTAGGATAAGCTTGTTTTCTGCCATTATAGCAGTTTTTGTCATCAATACCAACTCCTATAAAAAACTATATTATATTATAAATCATTTTTTTAAT
>OLQR01001034.1_pt1 | contig 18136 bp, 12 predicted proteins | sample 1671881 | NCBI WGS metagenome assembly OLQR01 (sample SAMEA3136623, study PRJEB25190) | human gut metagenome | biome: human gut; feature: human-associated habitat; material: faeces | place: Austria | collected 2013 | reverse complement strand
AGAGAAGACGTTTTCTGGATTCGGAGCTTTGTCAGCTGGATGGTGTTTATATCACGGAGCTGGCCGGCTACAATCACATCGTGAACCAGAGAAACCGTCTTCTCAAAGACTGTTATATGAACCCCGGGCTGAAAAGTACCCTGGATGTCTGGGATATGCAGATGGTCGATTACGGAAAGAAGATCATCGGGAAGCGGGAAGCCTTTGTGGAGGAGCTTAACGAGATCGCAAGGGGGCTTCATAAAGGCCTTACCGGCGGGATCGAGGAGCTGGAGATCCTGTACGAGCCAAGTGTGACGGCGGCGGAGTTTGAGGATAAGCTTTCCAGGAACCGGGAGCGGGATCTTCGGATGAAGCTGACCTCCGTGGGACCGCACAGAGATGATTTCTGCGTAAAGGTCAACGGGATCGACATCCGGAGGTATGGTTCCCAGGGGCAGCAGAGGACTGCGGCCCTTTCCCTGAAGCTTTCGGAGATCTATCTGGTGAAGAAAAAGATCCGGGATACACCGGTTCTTCTGCTGGATGATGTTCTTTCGGAGCTGGATAGCAGCAGGCAGACATATCTGCTGGAAAGCATCCACGATATACAGACTCTGATCACCTGTACAGGACTGGATGATTTTGTCAGCCATCAGTTCAAGATCAACAGGGTTTTTCAGGTGGTAAAGGGGCATGTTTATATGCCTAAAGGGTTTTGACAAGCCCGTATGCATATGGTAAACTGATTCTGATTATGGAAAGTTGGTGAATATTTTGGATAAAGAGGAGTTTCGCGTTAAGCTGGGACAGATCAATAAGCTGGTCGAGACCCAGGATTACAAAGGCGCCATGCAGATTGTTGACAGCATTGACTGGCGTCGTGTGAAAAACGTCCGTACCCTTTGTGTAGTGGGCGAGATCTACGCGGCCAACAAGCGCTATGAAGAGAGCAAGGAAATTTTTCTTCTTGCCTACCACAGAGCGCCGATCGGCAAGAACATACTTTACCGTCTGATCGAGGTTTCCCTGAAAATGGGACAGATCAGTGAAGCCACAGAATTCTTTGATGAATACAGAGAAGTGGCAGGTAATGATAACAGCCAGTATATACTGAAATATAAGATCGCCAGAGCGAAGAATGCATCTCTAAATGAACAGATCCGTATTCTTGAGGAATATAAGGAGAAGGAATTTACGGAGCGCTGGTCCTATGAGCTGGCCAAGCTCTATTACAAGGCAGGAGACAAGCAGAAGTGCCTGGATCTCTGCAATGAGATGATCCTTTGGTTCAATGACGGAACTTATGTGATGAAGGCCCTTGACCTGAAACAGCGGATGGGTGTTCTCACTGGCGAAGAGAAAGAGAAATACGAACAGCGTTTTATCCCGAAGCTGATCCCGCCGGAAAAGGCGCAGGAGATCAGGGAGAGCAAGGAAGTATCCGGCGAGTATGAGGAGGCAAAACCGGTCACAGATACTATCCAGGTAGATGATGAGCGGGATCTGAACAGTGCGGAGACATTCCAGGAGAAGCTTTCCAAGGGATTCCGTGATATCTTTGGCGGACATAAGAAATCTGCGGAAGAGGATATGGAGGAAAAAGAAGCTGCGCAGGATGAAGAGCTGGATGAGGTTTCCACAGGCTCTGAGGATGTGACGGAACAGGCGGAAGCGCCGGAGGCTGAGACTGCTGCGGCAGCAGAACCGTCAGAGGAGTTTACAGATTCTGAGGAGATCGAAGCAGCAGAAGGAAGTGAGGAAGCTTCGGATGAGCCTTCTGAAGAGCAGGAAGAGTTTTTCGGACAGGAAGCGGATGAGATCCCGCTGGCATCCGGTGTTGAGAACCTGTCATCCGGAAGTATGAAGCTGCAGGCTCAGGAACAGCAGGATAAAGAGGAAGAAGAGACTTATCAGGAAGCGGAAGAAGCTGAGGCTGAGAAAGCTACAGAGATGTCTTTGTCCCAGAGTGTTGCAGAGATCATGAAGGAGAAGGCTGCCGGAAATGAGGAAAGTGAGGAGAAGCCTGCAGGGGTTCCGCTCAATGAGGAAGGCAAGCCTGATTTTTCCGCAACGATCCGTATGCCGGAGCTGAAGATCCCGAAGTCCATGATCAATGTGGACCCGGAGAATGCAAGCAGTTCCGCGGAGATCCCGGATGCGTCTGGAATTTTCGGAAGTATCGAGGATATTGCGGCATCTGTAGGTGACAGGTCCGGGAAGGATAAAGATAAGGACTTCAACCTGGAGGATACTATTCTGGCAGCAGCTACACAGCAGGGAATCGATATCCCGGAGGAAGAGAAATCTCCGGATGTCCAGCAGTCCGACGTAACGGAAGAGCCGGCAGGTATTGAGGATCTGGATATTGCGGCTGATGAATTTGTTCCGGAGGAGCCGGATGCGGCAGATATCGAGGATATCATGGCGCAGATCTCCGCTCAGCAGGAGGAAGAGGTAACGGAGACTTCCGATACCAGACTTCCGGATATCGTATTTGATGAAGATGAGGAGCCGGTTACTGAGGAGGATCTTCAGGCTGCAGAAGCAGAGTTTCTGAATGGTCCGTCAGGAGTACAGAAGCCGGTGGAAGAAGAGGATGTGCTTCCGGAGATTCCTTCACTGGAATCTGAGGAGCAGGTGCAGAAGGCGGCAGCAGAGCCTTCAGCGAAGCTTCATCATGAGGAACCGCTGGCTTCAGCGGAAGAGGAAAATCTTCTTGATGAGGAAGAAGAATACAGTGATGACGCCTTTGACTTCCAGGATGAGGATGACTTTATCAGCAGTCTCATCGGTGATGATTCTGATGAAGCCATGGAAGAGGACGATGAGGAAGAGGAGCTCAGCGAGGAAGAGCAGCTTGAGAAATTTATCGCTACGGTCCATCCGGAAAAGGATCCTACAAAGATCGTTTCCAGAAAGAAAGAGCTCACAGATGAAGAGAAGCAGCTTTTCACCTATTTTGTTACAGTTCCCGGAATGAAGGAACAGCTGCTTGATGTACTCTGCGATGTGCAGATGGGCGCAGCAGACAAGACCTCCCAGACCGGAAATGTGATCGTTATGGGCGGCAGAGAAACAGGTAAGACGAGACTGATCTCAAGTCTGATCCCGGCAATCTGTAAAGAGCTGAATATCGAGGCTTCCAAGGTTGCCTATATATTTGCGGATGATCTCAACGGAAAGGATATTCCGGAGATCGTATCCAAGCTTGCCGGCGGTTTCCTTGTTATCGAGGATGCAAACCAGCTTTCCCAGGAAACAGCAGATGAGCTTGAGGAAGCTATGACCGGAAACACAAAGGGAATGATCGTGATCCTGGAGGATGAAAAGATCGGTATGCGTAAGCTGATCGCAAGATATCCGAAGCTTGCGAAGAAGTTTACATCCATGATCAACATTCCTGTATTTACAAACGATGAACTTGTTAATTTCGCCAAGGTCTATACCATGGAGAATGGATTCCGTATCGACCAGATGGGCATGCTTGCTCTGTATAATCTGATCGGGATCAACCAGAAGGAGGATCAGCCGATGTGCATCGGTACTGTGAAGACCATGCTGGATAAGGCTATGGAGAGAGCTCAGAGCGGATTGTTCAAGCGTTCCAAGAAGCGTGTGGACCGTGATGGCTACACGGTACTTTTTGAAAAGGATTTCAGCTGAAAATAAGAAAAAGCAGAGGTAAAAAATATGGCCAGACCTTATCTTGGTAACCCGAAATATACCATTGAAGTCCTTCAAAAGTATCATTTTGTTTTCCAGAAAAGGTTTGGTCAGAATTTTCTGATCGACGAGCATGTTCTGGAAAAGATCATTGAGTCTTCGGGTATCACGAAGGATGATTTTATACTGGAGATCGGTCCGGGTATCGGAACTATGACCCAGTATCTTGCGGAGGCTGCCAGAGAGGTGGCTGCTGTGGAGATCGACAGTTCGCTGATCCCGATCCTTAAGGATACGTTGAAGGACTGGGATAATGTTTCCGTGATCAATAACGATATCCTGAAAACGGATATCAAAAAGATCGCAGATGAGAAAAACGGCGGTAAGCCTGTGAAGGTGGTTGCGAATCTGCCGTATTACATTACGACTCCGATCATCATGGGGCTTTTTGAGAAGAATGTTCCTGTGGATTCGATCACTGTCATGGTGCAGAAGGAGGTTGCAGACCGTATGCAGGTTGGTCCCGGTACCAAGGATTACGGTGCGCTTTCCCTGGCTGTGCAGTATTATGCGAAGCCGGAGATCGTTGCGAATGTACCGCCGAACTGTTTTATGCCGCGGCCGAAGGTTGGAAGTGCGGTGATCAAGCTGATGCGTTATGAGAAGCCGCCGGTGGATGTGAAGGATGAGGGGCTTATGTTCCGTCTGATCCGTGCATCTTTTAACCAGAGGAGAAAGACGCTTGTGAACGGGATCAGAAATTCCGGAGATTTTTCCCTGAGTAAGGAGGAGATCGAGGATGTGTTCAACAGGTGTGATCTTCCGTTGAATATCAGGGGTGAGGCGCTGACACTGGAGCAGTTTGCGATGCTTGCCAACTGTATTTATGATGAGAAAAATTAATATATGATAAATGCAAAAAGAGCCCGGGCAGCTGTTCCGGGTTCTTTTTGCGTTTCCGGACGGGAATGTTGGAGAGGTTTCCTGTCCGGACCTATATATTTGTCATAGAAAGGAGGTTATGTCTGAGGTGTCAGACATAAGTAAGTAATGAAAAATTTACATTTTTTATTTTACTGATGAGATGTTAGGAAAGTTTGTTTAAAATATGAAAATATTGTGAATATATTTTTGGCGATATACATAAAGTCTGAATGGTGTGGGTGGGAATGGGGAAAATTGAGGTTTACAGAGGGGTGGGGGTGTGTGGTATACTGAGGGGCGTCGAAAAGGTAATGATGAGGTAATAAAAAGGCAGTAAAAGATAGTTAAAAATAGTAAAAGGCAATTTTTAATAAGGGCTGGTGCCCGTATGGAGGTTGAATATTATGAGAAGATTGAACAAGGTTACAGCTTTGGTTATTGCGGGTGTTATTTCATGTACATCTCCGATGATGGTTATGGCGTCTGATTCCGGTTCTGTTATGAGTCAGGCGGAGGAGATCCTGAAGGATAATGAGGTTGGGTCTCTTGCTTCTGATCCGGATAAGGTTGGGGATATCATTGTTTATGTGAAGGGGCTTTTTGATTCTAACCAGATCACGGATGATGAGATTTCTCAGGGGATCGATGAGGCTGCGGATCATTTTGGGGTGAGTCTTAATGAGGATGATAAGAGTTCGCTGGTTAATATTATCAGTAAGTTCCGTGGGATTGAGATGAGTGATGATCAGATCAAGGGGTATGTGAGTGATGCTTATAGTACTTTGAAGGATATGGGTGTTACGAAGTCTGATGTGAAGAATATTTTTGAGAAGGCGATTGAGTTTATTAAGGGGATGCTTTCACGGCGGTGATGGTTTGTGATGGCTGGTGTTTTTGATGATGTTTTAGATGGAGTTTGAGTTAGAGGGTGAGGGTTGTGGCTCTTTTGTTGGGGTTGTTGTTGGTTTGTTTGGTTGAGATGTACAATATGTACAATGTTTAGGGTTTTGGTTTTGTTTGTGAATGTGGTGTTTTTATAAATTGGGGGAGGGTGTTTTGAAAAAAATTGTGCAAATGCGCTAATTGTTTACGAGATGTTCATTGTTTGTTCATATTTGTTTGGTAGTATAGGGATAGTTCGAAAGAACGTTACGAAAGACGCTGTAATGGTGTGTATCTGTATCATTACACATACAATTTTTTTCATAATAATCGCCCCGGTAAGCCACTACCGGGGCACTCCTCGTTTTATGGAAAAAATTCTATAAATGTTTAAAAAAAGGGCTTCTGCTGCAATGCAGGAGCTTTTTTGGGTTATGATGTACTAAAAAAACATGGCGCGGGCTGATTGCTCATGCTATAATAACTAAAATAAGGATAAAATCGGAAGTGGCATAAAGTGCTGGCTTGCAGTAAATGATAAATAGATAAAAGTGAACAGGAGGTCAGGAAATGGCGGAGTCTATGAAGGATTTTGAGCAGGAGCTTGAGGCTTCTTTTAAGAAAATTGATGAAGGTGATATTATCACCGGTACAGTTGTAAGTGTTGATGAGACAGGTGTTGTTCTTGATCTCAAATATTATACAGAGGGATTCATCCCGGCAGAGGAATTTTCCAGGGAGCCGGGCTTTAATATGAAAGAAGCAGTACAGCCGGGCGAGGAGATTCAGGCAACTGTTCTCCGTAAGGATGATGGACAGGGCAATATCCTGCTTTCAAGAGCGGAGGCAGCAGAGGTTCTGGCATGGGATAAACTTGCTGAACTTCAGAAATCAGGAGAAGCACTGGATGTTGTTGTAAAAGGTATCGTAAACGGTGGAGCTATTGCATACGTGGAAGGCATTCGTGGTTTTATTCCGGCCTCCAAGCTGGCTCTGAGCTACGTTGAGGATACGGAAGAGTATCTGAATAAACCGCTTATTGTACAGGTTATTGATGTTGATAAAGCGAAGAAGAGACTTGTGCTTTCTGCAAAAGAACTTCTTCGTGAGAAGGCAGACGAGGACCGCAGAAACAAGATATCCAATATTGAGGTTGGCTTTGTAACAGAAGGAACTGTTGAAAGCCTGCAGCCATATGGAGCTTTTGTTGATCTTGGAAACGGGATTTCCGGTCTGGTGCATATTTCACAGATTTGCGAAAAAAGGATTAAGAAGCCTTCAGAGGCAGTAAACGTAGGCGATAAAGTTAAGGTTAAAGTTATTGCTATCAAGGACGGTAAACTGAGCTTAAGCATTAAAGAGGCATCTGATCTGATGGCGAAGGAAGTTGAGGAGGAGATTTTTGAGCTTCCTGAGTCCGATGAAGAGGCAACAACATCCCTTGGTTCACTTTTTGCAAATATCAAGCTGGACTGAGAAATGTCCACACTACATAGCAACGACACTTGGATGAAAAAGGATGGATGTGAATGAAAAATCAGGAGAGAATATTTGTAATCGGACATAAGAATCCGGATACGGATTCCATCTGTTCGGCTATTGCCTATGCTGACATTAAAAACAGAACCACACAGAACAAGAAATATATCCCGAAGAGAGCCGGCCAGATCAATGAGGAGACAAGATATGTGCTGAATCGTTTTGGCGTGCAGCCTCCGGCTTATCTTGGAAATATCGGAACCCAGGTTAAAGATATGGATATCCGTATCAGCCCACAGGCAGACAAGAGCATGTCTTTGAAGAATGCCTGGGATATGATGCAGGAGAACAGTATCGTATCTCTTCCGATCCGCGATAAAGACGGCTGCCTGGAAGGCCTTGTGACCATCGGAGATATTGCCAAGACCTATATGGATACAACGGACAGCTACCTCCTTTCAAATGCGAGGACACAGTATCAGAGGATTGCTGAGACTGTAGGAGGTGAGGTTGTAGAGGGAAACAGCCACGGATATTTTGTTAAGGGAAAAGTTCTCGTTGGAACAGCCAATCCGAAGATGATGGAGGGCTATATTGAAGAGAATGATATGATCATCATGGGAGACCGTGAGGAAGATCATCTTCAGGCTATCAGCCAGAATGTAAGCTGCATTATTGTAGGACTGAATATTGTAGTTTCCGAGAAAGTAGTGAAGCTTGCCCATGAGAAAAGTATCGTGATCATCCGCTCACCGTATGATACGTTCAATATTGCGCGACTGATCAATCAGAGTATTCCGGTAAATTATGTTATGAAACGTGATAACATGGTTACATTTAACACTGAGGATTTCACTGATGATATTCAGGAAGTTATGATAAAAAACCGTCACAGGGCCTTCCCTGTCATCAATCCTCATGGCAAATGTATCGGAACCATTTCCAGACGTAATTTTCTGGATATGCATAAGAAAAAAGTTGTGCTTGTTGATCATAATGAGGTGGATCAGGCTGTTGATAATATTGAGAAGGCTGAAATTCTTGAGATCATCGATCACCATAAGCTTGGAACTCTGCAGACTATGACACCTGTTGCTTTTCGTAATGAGCCGGTTGGATGTACAGGAACCATCCTTTATGAGATTTATGGGGAGCAGAGACTGGAGATCCCGGAAAAGATCGCCGGACTTCTCTGTGCCGCGATCATTTCTGATACGCTGATGTTCCGTTCACCGACCTGCACGCAGAAGGATAAGATAGCTGCCAGCGCGCTTGCCCTGATAGCAGGAATCAATATTGAGAAATTTGCAAGAGAAATGTTCTCAGCAGGAAGTAATCTGAAAGATAAGTCTCCTGAGGAGATCTTTTATCAGGATTATAAGAAATTTATCGGTGAAGGCAATGTTTCCTTTGGCGTGGGACAGATCAGTTCCATGGACAGTGAGGAGCTGAAGGAGATCAAGGAGAAACTGATGCCGTTTATGGTAAGTGAATGTGGACGCCATGATATCACAAGAGTTTACTTTATGCTGACTAATATCCTGGAAGAATCCACAGAGCTTCTTTTCTATGGAGAGGGAAGCCAGCAGATGGCTGAGATCGCTTTTGAACGGAAACCGGAAGGAGATGCTTTTTGCCTGAAAGGCGTGGTATCCAGAAAGAAACAGCTGATCCCGGCTATGATGGAGGCTGCTCAGCTTATGAACAGTGATTACGCATAAGGAGGCCGGAGAAATGGCGAAACAGATCTGGAAGCCGGGAAATATGATCTATCCGCTGCCTGCTGTAATGGTGAGTATTACAGATGGTGAAGGCAATGATAATATTATTACAGTTGCATGGACAGGAACTGTGTGTACGAATCCGGCCATGGCTTATATTTCAGTCCGACCATCCCGCTATTCATACGATATGATAAGAAAAACGGGAGAATTTGTCATTAATCTGACAACAGAAAAGCTGGCTTTTGCAACGGATTTCTGCGGAGTGCGTTCAGGACGCGACGTTGACAAATTCCAGAAAATGAATCTCACAAAAGAGAAAGCACAGTATGTTTCTGCACCGATGATCGGGGAGTCACCGGTTTCCATTGAGTGCAGAGTACATGAGGTTAAAGAACTGGGATCCCATGATATGTTTCTGGCGGATGTGCTTGCGGTTCATGCTGATGAAGCATACATGGATAAAAATAATAAATTTCATCTCAACGATGCAGGACTTCTTGTTTATTCTCATGGAGAGTATCTGGCAGGTGACCGGAAAGTAGGAACTTTCGGCTACAGTGTGAAGAAGAAAACAAGTAAACGGAAAAAATGATACTAAAGTGATGATCGCGGAGATCTGAATGCGGTTATGCTAAAATGAAAGGACACAGTATGAATAATATTACACTGATAGGAATGCCTGGTGCTGGAAAAAGTAGCATCGGCGTTGTGCTTGCCAAGGTACTGGGATACCAGTTTATTGATTCTGATCTGATCATCCAGAGGGAAGAGAAGAGAACATTAAGCGAGATCATTGAACAGGATGGACCGGAAGGATTCAAGGCGGTTGAGAACCGTGTGAATGCGTCCATTCAGGTTGAGAATACAGTAATTGCCACAGGCGGAAGTGTGGTGTACTGTGACGAGGCAATGCAGCATCTGAAATCAGAAGGTGTTGTTGTTTATCTCAAGATCTCACTGAAACTTCTGGCGAAACGTCTTGGAGATCTTAAAGGACGTGGAGTTCTTCTGAAAGAAGGCCAGACGCTTGAAAGTCTGTATGAAGAACGGGTATCATTATACGAAAAGTATGCGGATATCATCGTTGACGAAGAAGATAAAGATCTGGAAGGAAGCCTTAAGCTGGTTCTTCAGGCACTGAAACGGGGAGAGAAGTAGTTTACAAATGTGAAATATGTGTTATAATATACAACTGACCTAAAAAACGGGTTTCGGGAACAGATGTTTCCATTTATACTAAGTGATGAAAATAACTATAAGTTGCGGAAAAAAATCAGTGTTGATCACAGAGTGAACAGCAGTAATTTTCTGCTCATAGAGGAGTAAATAATAGAGGTGTGTTATGGAACAGTATGTGATTAAAGGCGGTAATCCTCTTGTTGGAGAAGTGGATATTGCGGGCGCGAAGAATGCTGCTCTTGCAATATTATCAGCAGCCATTATGACTGATGAAACTATATTAATTGAGAATCTGCCGGATGTAAGAGATATCAATGTTCTCCTTGAGGCAATCTCTGAGATCGGTGCCCAGGTTGAACGTGTAGATAAATCTACTGTAAAGATCAACGGTTCTACCATCGGCAATCTCAGTGTAGATTATGAATTTATCAAGAAGATCAGAGCATCTTATTATCTTCTGGGCGCATTGCTCGGAAAATATAAACATGCAGAAGTTCCGCTTCCGGGCGGATGTAATATCGGCAGCAGACCGATCGACCAGCATCTGAAAGGATTCCGTGCTCTTGGCGCTGATGTGGATATCTGTCATGGTGCTATCGTTGCCAGAGCTGAGAATCTTCACGGAAGCCATATTTTCCTTGATGTGGTTTCTGTTGGTGCGACTATCAATATCATGATGGCAGCTTCCATGGCAGCAGGCCGTACAATTATCGAGAATGCTGCGAGAGAGCCGCATGTTGTTGATGTTGCCAATTTCCTGAACAGTATGGGAGCTAATATCAAGGGAGCAGGTACTGATGTGATCCGTATCCGTGGTGTTGAGACTCTTCATCGTACAGAGTATTCTATTATTCCGGATCAGATCGAGGCTGGAACTTTTATGTTTGCAGCAGCAGCAACAGGTGGCGATATTACAGTTCGTAATGTCATTCCGAAGCATCTTGAGGCTACAACAGCGAAGCTTGAGGAAATCGGATGCGAGGTTGAGGAGTTTGATGATGCAGTTCGCGTGCGTGCACCGCATACACTTCACCGCACTCATGTAAAGACTTTGCCATATCCAGGATATCCTACAGATATGCAGCCACAGATCGCAGTTACTCTTGCACTTGCTGAGGGTACAAGTATTGTTACAGAGAGTATTTTTGAGAACCGTTTCAAATATGCAGATGAGCTTTCACGTATGGGTGCGAACATTAAGGTGGAGGGCAACTCTGCTATCATTGATGGGGTGAAGAAGCTTACTGGTGCGCGTGTAAGCGCTCCGGATCTTCGCGCTGGTGCGGCACTTGTTATTGCAGGCCTGGCTGCTGAGGGTATAACGATTGTTGATGATATTGTTTATATTCAGCGTGGATATGAGAATTTCGAGGATAAACTGAGAAGTCTTGGGGCTGAGATCGAGAGAGTTTCCAGTGAGAAGGAAATTCAGAAATTCCGTCTTCGTGTTGGATGATTGAACTGAATATGTGAATATTGAGAAGAGAGCTTTTGGACCTGTGGTCTGAGAGCTCTTTTGTTTGATTGTTTCCTGGCAAGATTTAACAAAGAGTTTTCATTTTTGGACAATTTCAGTTATACTTAAAATAAGAGTTATAGTTGATGAATGTAGCTGGGGTCTGCGTCAGGCAATCGGACATCAGGGAGCTTTTCAGGTCTGGACAGACAGAAAAGGAGATAAATAGAGATGAATAAATATACTGTAATGCCACTTTTAAATTCTTCTTTTGAACCGGGCAAAGCCCGGGAAATCGTAGCTGGTTTTGAAGATATGGATGTCCGGAATATTGCCCAGGCGGAGCTTTTTTATTTCATGGGAGAAGCTGAGTCCAGCAGTGAGATTGCGGAACGTTATCTGACAAGTGAGATCATGGAGCTGCGCCTTTCTGCGAGTATGATTTATGGATATTCAAATATGACGTTGGGAAATTTGGTGGCTGTACAGCGTGGTCTGGAAGAAATCCAGGAGTGCCTGAAGCTTGCCATGAGAAAAAAGGTTTCCGAGGAAACACTGGCTGTATGTGTTTTTGCGAGATATGCAGGAGCAGTTCTTCTTCATCTTCCAACGGATGGAATTCCTTCACTGTGGAAATACAGCAGTAAGCTGCCGGAAGGGGTGCGACTTTTTGCTGTGTATGTAATGGCACACCATTCATATCTGAATGGAGAGTATTGGAGTGCATATGGGATGTGCCAGGCAGCACTGGCTATGACCCGGGAAGTGTATCCTGTAAGTATGATCTATATTCAGTGTATGCTGGCAATGTGCAGTATCAACAGAAAATGTATCGAGGATGCACGGGAAGAGTTGATGAAAGGATGGAATCTGGCTGAAAAGGATAATTTTATCGAGCCTTTTATAGAACATCACGGACTTCTGCGTGGGCTCCTGGAAGCCTGCATACGCAAGAGCAATCCGGATATGTACAGGCGTATCACGGAGGGGGTTTTATCTTTTAGCAGGAGTTGGGTGTCCATACATAATCCTCAGACAAAGGGGAAAGTAACAAATGAACTGTCAACAATGGAGTTTTCCATTGCAATGCTGGCAGGTGAGGGCTGGTCGAATAAGGAGATTTCTGCATATCTGGGAATCACTGTAAATACTGTGAAGCATTATCTTACTGGTATTTTTTCCAAGCTTAATGTGAATAAAAGGAGTGAACTGAAAGATTATATGTTGAAGTAAAGGGGCACTTTTTTGCGGAAAAATGAGCCTTACGCAATTATATTCTGCGTTATATAATAAATTTCATAAAGAGTCGGATATTTAATGAGAATACTTCAAAAAGCACTGAAAACATATAAAGAGCTTAAAGAGAAGTGTTTTGGTTATATATCGGACGAGTTAAAAATAGCTGTCAGTATTGACAGCTATTTTGATACTCAGAAATAATGATGTTAGGGTCAAAAAGGCTGTTCGAGAAAAATTTTCAGTGCGGAACAAAAAACCTGAAGTTCTTAAAAAAGAAAGGAATAAAAACGAAAGGAAGGTAATAAAAAATATAGTACACGTTAATGCATACACAGGAAAGCGGGAAAGGTATGAAGAAATTGAAAAATGTTAAGATCAAAAAAATCCTGGCATTCACGGTGGCTTTGGCGTTGACGATGTCCTGTATGCCAAGTGCATACACGATCTCCGCGGATGAAATATTTGGAGATGGGACGGAAGAGTTGTTTACGGATGGCACAGAGGATTCCGTTTGGACCGCCGAAGAAGTCATATCAGATTCAGACAGTGCAGACCAGGAACAGCAGGTACAGCAATCAATGCTTACATATGAAAACGATGCAATCAGGGTGACTGCAGAAGCGCAGGACGAAGGAGCGATTCCACAGAACGCATCTTTTAGAGTAGATACTGTAAGCGGCAATTCATCCGTATCTTATGATACAGTATCTCAGAAGCTTACATGGATAGCTGAAAACAAAGGCAGCAGCCTGAGAGGTTTTTTGGCATATGATGTGTATTTTGTGGATGCCGGAGGAAACAGAGTTGATCCAAACGGCAGAGTAAAGATAACAATTGAAAGTAAGACACTGACAGCACCGGAACTTAATGATATGGCTAACACCAATGTAACGGTTCAGAAACTTCGTTATAACGGCAGTACTGGTGATACGGATGTGTATGAACTGCAGGCGGGTGGAGAACTGAAAGTCCTGAATGTAAATGATTACAGACAGCTTGAGACCGTGCAGGTGGAAACTGGTAATAATGCAGTGTTTGCGGTGATGTGGGACTCTGCAGAAGTCAGTGCTGAGCCGGAAGTCAATGAAGAGGCAGGAGATGTTGGACAGACTGAAGGAAACAGTGAGGAAGCGGATTTTACAGACAGTGAGACAGAAGTACCGGTGCCAGAACAGCCAGTGGAGAATTCGGATGTGCAGGCAGAGGAAAAGGCAGCAGAGAATCCAGATGGACAGGCAGAGGAAAAGGCAGCAGAGAATCAGGATGGACAGGAGGAAGAGCAGCCAGCAGAAAATTCGGACGGACAGGGAGATGAGAATCAGCCAGAGAATCCCGACGGTAACCCGGAAGCGGATCCGGAGAAGAATGCTGATGAAGCAGATGGAGAAAATCCACAGGATTCTGAGAATGCAGAGAAAGATGATTCTGAGGCGGAGGAAGATCAGGATGCAGAAACAGAGACAAGTTATATCGAAGTTATTGCAGATGATGTAAATCTTCATGTAAGTCCATCTGAAGAAGCGGAAGTAATTGATACCGTAAATTCAGGGACAAGACTTCCGCTTCTGGAAACAGTATCAGCAGAAGACGGAATAACATGGTACAAGGTGTCCTGGAATGAAGCAGAACTCTACATAAGAAGCGATATGGCTCAGTTGATTGAAAAGGAGGAAGAACCAGCGGAGGAAAAAGTCACAGACATGGAACTGGAAGAGCCGGTTACTTATACCAAAACCATAGATAATGTAATTGTAACAGCAACTGCTGAGAGCGGAGTTATCCCGAAAGATGCGGAATTCATTGTAACTCCGGTGGAAAAAGAAACTGCTCAATATTCAGAAGTAGCATCACAGCTTGAGAATAAGGCGAAGAACGAAAATTATTCCATTGAAGGTTTTCTGGCTTACGATATTTATTTTGCAGGCAGCGATGGTGAAAAGATTAATCCTGAAGCTGGAAAAGTTAAGATTTCCATGGAGTATCAGAAATCAGAAGCTCCGGAAGAAATCAGGGAAACAGCAGGCGCGGAAACATTCAGTCTTGATGGTGCAGACAATGCAGAGAATGATCAGCTTTTCCAGAGTGGTGAAAATGAGAATGCAGCGCAGCAGACATTTGATATTTCAGTAATGCATCTGGTTGAAGATGAGGATGGCAATGTGCAGTCTGTTGTAGATATGACCCAGGACGGAACAGCCAGTGTGGAAACCAGTGCGAAAGGTGAAATCCAGAAGGCAGAGTTTGAGACGGAAAGCTTTTCAGTATTTACGATCACGTGGACCAATACTAATAGTAAATTAAGTATACGGGTAGTAGATACTGCCGGAAACGAAATTGGACAAAACAGTTCAGTATCTTTGAACAGTGGAACTGAGTATAGCGTAAGCAATATTGCAGGAAAGATTCAAAATGTTGGAAATTATTCTTTTTATAAAGCAAAAGTAAGTTCAACAGCGAAAGATACAGGAACTGAAATTAAAAGGCTACGTTATTCAAAGCAAAAAAATCAGTATAGCAGTGCTGACTCAGGTAACAGTTGGAACAATGTCAGTGGTACCGTATATTTTGTTTATGCAAAGAATCCGGAAACTGTTGGAACTGTGAATCATACCAGTGATGGAATCACAATGACAATGAAAAACCTGGATGGAAATAATGTTGCCATTGGTCCAGATAGTAATTCCAGAATTGATATTGGAGGTTCTTATGGTAATGGAAGTATCAAAAAGAATCTGTTAAGGACTCTTTTGGGAAATAATGGATATCCAATTGCATCAAATTCAGGGACAAATCTGGAGTCGTTGTTCAATGGAAAAGAAGTGAATCATTTATTTTTAAAATCAGTTTATGATTCAACAGGATATTACGAGTACAGCAGTTTTAAGAATTATGCTTATCTGGGATCTGATAATTCAAATTTTACAGTTTATGATGTGATCGGAACGCCGAAAAACGAAGACAGATATTTTTATAAACGTGGAAATTTCATGCCATATAATGAAATCGCAAATGGAAAATTTTCAACAAATGCGAATCTATATGACGAAGATGGAAAGAAGTTAGCTGATACTGATCCGGAAAAAGGCAGAGAACTTTATCTGACTCAGGGAACAAACGATTATTATTTCAGCATGTATATGGGAGCTAATTTCCTGCAGCCAAAGAATGGAAAAGCAACACTTCCCGATGGTTCAACCAAGCAGGATATGATCTATGAATTCAACGGCGACGATGACATGTGGATCTATATTGATGGTGTGCTGGTTCTTGATATTGGAGGTGTACATGATGCACATTCCGGTAAGATCAACTTCAATACAGGCGTTGTAAGCTGGAAGGATTGCCAGACAGGTAATGACCCGGTGGAATCCAGCACTACACTGAAAGCAATATTCCAGACAGCAGGAGTATTTCCGGATGGAACAGGTTGGGATGATAGCAAGGTTGGAAATTATTTCACAGGAAATACATTTAAGGATTATACGACCCATACATTTAAGATGTTTTACATGGAACGAGGCGCAGGTGCTTCCAATCTTCATGTGAAGTTCAATATTCAGGTTATTCCAAGCGGTCAGGTTGAAGTAAGAAAAGAGCTCAGCAATACTGACAAGGAAAAATACAGTAATGTAAAATTTGCATTCCAGTTATATGCACAGAAAGCATTAAGTACAGGCGCACAGAAAAATGAAACATATTCAGATACAGAATATGAGCTTTTAAACAGTTCTGCATATTATGGAAATGCCGGCAAGCCGGTAAAAGATAAAGCGATTACTTTTTATAATGGTGAAGATGGTACTGGTGAGATCATCAATGGAAAGAAGTATCAAAATGTATTTTATCTGAAACCAGATGAATCTGCAATTTTTACAGATCTGCAGGCGAACAGGAAATATTATGTAAAAGAAATTGGAGTAAAGTCTGATGAATACAGCCAGATCACGATTAATGATACAGGTTATACAGAGTATGATGAAAATAATCAGGAGGCTGGAAAGGGAGTAATCAAGAGCGTTGAGACTGATAAAAAAGAAGTAAGTATGAGACCGGTTGTGGTTTATACCAATAACTGTTCAGCAGCAAACAGTCGAGAGCTTCAGATTACCAAGAAGATGAATCAAGATATGGAAACTTCAGATACTTTTACATTTAATATTAAACTGGGAGCCAGCGAACAGGAGCTTCAGAATTATTCCGGAGATTATTATTTAAAAGATAGCAGTGGAAATTATTATTACTATAATGACCAGAACCAGCTTACGAATAATGGAACAACTGCAATTGTATGCGGAACCATTGAGAATGGAGTTGTTTCCGGAATTAGAAAAGATTTTACAGTTGTTATAACAGGAATTCTTTCCGGCACTTATTACAGGGTGACAGAGGTTCTTAGTGCAGAGGATCAGGAAAAGTATGAAAATCCTGTATATGAGACCAGGAATATAGTAAGGGCAGGAGAGACTGGTCATCAGGATGAAGAGGCTGTAGTTGGAAATGCAGGAACTGTCAAACTGTATTATGATGCAGCAGTAACTGTTACAAATACTCCATACAGCAAGATCAAGGTGAATAAGGTATGGAAGGCAGGATCTTCTGAAATCGCCGGAACGGTTCCTGTTTATGCAGGCCTATATCAGAAGACAGTCAATGATGGCGTAGAGACATTAACACCGGTGGAAGGTAAATATCTGGAACTTAATACTGATAATAATTATGAGGCAGTGTTTGATAAGCTTGATTCCAGAATTGAATATGTGGTGAAGGAGCTTCGACCGGCAGCAGGCAACGAGAATGCAGATTTTACTATTAAGGTAAATGAAACAGATACAGGCTATGTAAGAACTGATACAACAATAATGATTGGAGATGCTGAATATAAAGTAGACTACAGTAATCTGACAGTTGATGAACAGAATAAAATGCAGAAAAATATTACAGTTACAAATCAGAGATTCTGTTCAATAACGATCATTAAGGTTGACAGTGAAAATTCTGAACTTCTTCTTGCCGGAGCGGAATTTAAGCTTCAGAAGGATGGGGAGGATGTAACAGATAAAAATGGAAATGTCATTACAGTAACAACAAATTCAGAAGGTAAGGCAAAATTTAGTGAGCTGGAGCCGGGAACATATACAATTATTGAAACAAAGGCTCCTCAGGGATATTCACTTCTGAGTGATGGAATTGAGGTAACTGTGAGAGACGGAGAAAATCTGGAATTCGACGCAGTAAAAATAATTTCAAATACAAAACTTTATTCTTTGCCAAGTTCCGGCGGACCGGGAATCTACGGGTTTACAATCAGTGGTGTGGCGATTCTTGCAACTGCACTCCTGTTGTTTATAACGAATAAACGAAAGGAGGAAGAAGCAGAAAGATCGTAACACATTAATTGTAAATGAAACACGGGGAGATTGAAAAAGAAAAAGAGCAATAAAGAAAGGAGCAAAGATATGAAGAATTTATTTAAGAAAGTCAGTGCAATACTGATGGCAGCGATTATGGTGCTTGGTATGGCTGCATCTGTATTTGCGGCAATTCCTAGTGAAACGTAAATTAAATAAATGGACTCATATTCATTTCTATGGTATACTATTTCCATAAA
>OLQR01001004.1_pt1 | contig 18648 bp, 14 predicted proteins | sample 1671881 | NCBI WGS metagenome assembly OLQR01 (sample SAMEA3136623, study PRJEB25190) | human gut metagenome | biome: human gut; feature: human-associated habitat; material: faeces | place: Austria | collected 2013 | reverse complement strand
GAGGTGATCGAGGCCAACGAGGCCGGCGAGCTGGATGCCGAGCTCGAGCAGGCCGCCGCTGAAGCGGTGGCGAGCGCGATCGAGGAATCCGAGGAGCTGGCCGCCGCCAAGGCCGAGGCCGCCGATTGGCAGGACAAGTACGTGCGCCTGCACGCCGAGTGGGATACCTACCGCCGGCGCATGACCGAGCAGCGCGAGGCCGAGAAGGTCCGCGCCACGGAGAAGCTCATGGAGAGCCTTATCCCGGTGCTCGACGACTTCGCCCGCACGGTGGACTACGCCGAGACCAACGGCGAGACCGGTCTCCTCGGCGGCGTGAAGGCCGTGCAGACCAAGCTGTCCGATACGCTGGCCAAGGGAGGCCTGGTCGTGATCAGCCCCGCCGGTGAGGCATTCGACGCCCTTGAGTGTCAGGCCGTGGGTACGGTGGACGATCCGAGCGTTCCCGATGAAACGGTCGCGCAGGTTTACCAACCCGGATACAAAATGGGTACCAAGGTCATCAGGCCTGCCATGGTGACGATCACCACGGGCGGCCCCAAGAGGGAAAAGCCCGAAGAAGAGTAAGACGAACGAGGGCGGCCGCAGCTTGGCCGCCCTCGTGCTTGAAAGAGCAATTCTAAGTAACTAACTAAGGTAATGGAGGTGGAACGAATGGCGTCTACGCCCGATTATTACAAAACGCTAGGCGTTCCGCGCACCGCCACGGCCGATGAGATAAAGAAGGCGTTTCGCAAGCTCGCTCGCAAGCATCATCCCGATGCCGGCGGCGACGAGGCCAAGTTCAAAGAGCTGAACGAGGCCTACGAAGTCTTAAGCGACGAGAAGAAGCGCGCGCTTTACGACCAGTACGGCACGGCGAACGAGAACCAGATTCCCCAGGGATGGGGCGGCGGCCAAGGCTTCAACGTCGAGGACATCTTCGGTGGCGGTGGGGCCGGCGGCTTCGGCGGCAGTTGGGCCGACATTCTGGAGAGCATTCGCCACGGTGAAGGTGCGTTTGGGGGCAACTGGGACTTCGGCGGCGGTTTTGGCGGCCAGCCTCAGCCCCGTCGCGGCCAGGATATGAACGTGACGTTGAACGTGACGTTCGACGAAGCGTTCAACGGCACGGAGAAGCGCATCACCGTGCGCATTCCCGGCAAGAGCGAGTCCGACACCCACACGGTGAAGGTGCCCGCCGGTGCTGTCGATGGCGGCCGCGTGCGCCTGAAGGGCCAGGGAGCTCCTGGCGAAAACGGTGGTGCGGCGGGCGACTTGCTCATCACCACTAAGATTGACGCGCATCCCTACTTCGGTCGCGATAAGGCCGACGTGACGGTTGATTTGCCGATCAATGTGGCGGAGGCAGCGCTCGGTGCTTCCATCGTGGTGCCCACGCCCGACGGCAAAAAGATCAAGGTGAAGGTGCCCGCTGGCACGCAAGACGGCAAGGTGCTCACCATTAAAGGCAAAGGAGCGCCCGATCTGAAGAACAAGGGGCAGTTCGGCAACTTGAAGATTCAGATTCACGTTGAAGTGCCCACGGACATGAACGACGAGCAGAAAAAGGCCATGGAGGACTTCCTCGCCGCGACGGGAGAGGAGAAGCGCCCATGGGCCTAGATGACAAGAACCGGCCGCTGTACATGATCAGCATTGCCGCGGAACTGGCGGGCGTGCACCCGCAGACCCTGCGCTCCTACGAGCAGAAGGGTCTGGTCACGCCGCGACGCACCAGTGGCAACACGCGCATGTACTCCCAGGCCGATATCGATCGGCTCAACCTGATCAACGAGCTGACGAGCGAGGGCATCAACCTCGCCGGTGTCACGCGCATCCTTGATCTGCAGAGCCGGCTGGATGAGCGCGAGGAAGAAGTGGAAGACCTGCACGCGCGGGTGCGCCGCCTCGCCGATCGCGTTCGCGAACTTGAGAACCTCACGACCGTCGGCGCCATCGTCCGCGTAACGCCGACGCGACGGCTCCCCTGACCTGTCCGGCGCGAGCTGCGGGGCATACCTCCCGTGCTCAAACAGCATTGAAGTGCAGGGCCCTTCGAGGGCCTCGGACTTTCCCCCATGCACTTCAATGAACTGCGCGCGGGAGGCACGCCCCGCATCTCGCGCCTACTCAGCCAAGGTTGAGCGAAGCGGGATGCGGGGTGCCGCTCACCAAGCGAGTTCCGCAGATGGTATCGAAGGCGGTAAGTGAAAGGGAGCGAGTAGCCTCAGCGCCTTCGATACCAGCGAGGACTGTCTGAGCGACTGAGCGGTACCCCGCAGCCCGCCCTCGGGAGTTTCAACAATAAAAAGGAGAACGTACATGAGACTAGATAAATTGGCGGTGACGGCGCAAGAGGCTTTCCAGAACGCGATGGGCGTTGCTGGTGAGGCCGATGCCGCCGTTATCGAGCCCATTCACTTGCTGAAGGCGCTGCTCGATTCCGACGAGAACAACCTCGCCGCTATCGTGAAGCGCATCGGCGCCGACCCGGTCTGGCTGTCCCAGAACGTGGCCGACGAGATTGCCAAGATGCCCAAGCAGACTGGCGCCACCCCCATGGCCATTCCCGGTCAGGACCTCATCAAGGTCATCGACAACTCGGTGAAGATCGCCGAGAAGCTCGGTGACAGCTACGCGACGAGCGAGCACCTGCTCATTGCCCTGTCCGAGGACAAGGGCGCCGCGGGCCGCATCCTCACGACGGCGGGCGTCACTCGCAAGAATATCGAGGCGGCCTACGAGAGCCTGCGCGGCGACACCCGCGTGACCTCGCAGACCGACAAGACCCAGTTCGAAGCGCTGGAGCAGTACGGCCAGAACCTCACCCAGCAGGCCCGCGAGGGCAAGCTCGATCCGGTTATCGGCCGTAACGAGGAGATTCGCCGTACCATTCAGGTGCTGTCGCGCCGTACGAAGAACAACCCGGTGCTCATCGGCGAGCCTGGCACTGGCAAGACGGCCATCGTCGAGGGCCTGGCCCAGCGCATCGTGGCTGGCGATGTTCCCTCGTCGCTGAAGGATCGCGAGATCGTCTCGCTCGATCTGGGCGCCATGATGGCCGGCGCGAAGTATCGCGGCGAGTTCGAGGACCGTTTGAAAAACGTGCTGCGCGAGGTGAAGGAGGCTGATGGCAACATCATCCTGTTCATCGACGAGCTGCACACTATCGTGGGTGCCGGCGCCGGCGGCGACTCTTCGCTGGACGCGGGCAACATGCTGAAGCCGGCCCTGGCTCGCGGCGAGCTGCGTGCCATCGGTGCCACCACGCTCGATGAGTACCGCAAGTACATCGAGAAGGACGCCGCCCTGGAGCGCCGCTTCCAGACGGTACTCGTGAGCGAGCCGACGGTGGAGGACACCATCGCCATCCTGCGCGGCCTGAAGGAGAAGTACGAGATCCATCACGGCGTGCGCATCACCGACGGCGCCATCGTGAGCGCGGCGGAGCTGTCCGACCGCTACATCACCGATCGCTTCCTGCCCGACAAGGCCATCGACCTCATGGACGAAGCGGCCAGCCGCCTGCGCATCGAGATCGACTCCATGCCGGAAGAGGTGGACGCCGCCGAGCGCAAGCTCATCCAGATGCAGATCGAGGAGCAGGCCCTCATGAAGGAGACCGACATGGCCTCCCAGGAGCGCCTGGAGAAGCTGCGCCACGACATCGCGGCCGCCCAGGAATCTCTCGATTCCCAGAAGGCCGAGTGGCAGAACGAGAAGGACGCCATCGTTGGCGTGCAGAACCTCAAGGCCGAGCTCGAAAGCGCTCAGCTCGATGAGGAGCGCGCCACCCGCGAGGGCAACCTGCAGCTCGCCTCCGAGATTCGCTACTCGCGCATTCCTCAGCTGCAGCAGCAGCTGCACGTGGCCGAGGAAGCCGTGAAGATGAAGCAGCAGGACGGCGCTATCCTGAAGGAAGAGGTTTCCGAAGAGGAGATCGCCTCCGTTGTGGCCGCCTGGACGGGCATCCCTGTGGCCAAGATGATGCAGGGCGAGATGGAAAAGCTCGTCGACCTGGAGGAAGTGTTGAAGGGCCGCGTCATCGGCCAGGACGAGGCTGTGGGTGTGGTGGCCGGTGCCATCCGCCGCAACCGTGCGGGACTTTCCGACCCGAACCGCCCCATCGGCAGCTTCCTGTTCCTCGGCCCCACCGGCGTGGGCAAGACCGAGCTGGCCAAGACGCTGGCCGAGTACCTGTTCGATTCCGAGAAGGCCATGGTACGCATCGACATGTCCGAGTACATGGAGAAGTTCTCCGTGCAGCGCCTGATCGGAGCGCCTCCGGGATACGTGGGCTACGACGAGGGCGGCCAGCTGACCGAGGCCGTGCGCCGCAACCCCTACTGCGTGGTGCTGCTTGACGAGATGGAGAAGGCCCATCCCGACGTGTTCAACATCCTGCTGCAGGTGCTCGATGACGGACGCCTCACCGACGGCCAGGGTCGCGTGGTGAACTTCAAGAACTGCATCATCATCATGACCTCCAACGTGGGTTCGCAGATCATCCGCGAGCATGCGGCCGAGGGTCGTGCCTACGACGAGGCTCAGGCCACCGGTGGCGAGACCATGGGCGAGATGGCCGAGAAGATTATGTCCATGACGCCTGAGCAGGCCGCCAAGCGCATGCAGGAGTTCACGAACAAGATCCAGGACGCCCTTTCCACGACGTTCCGCCCCGAGTTCCTGAATCGTATCGACGACGTGATCACCTTCAACGAGCTGTCCATCTCGGCTATCGAGCCCATCGTGGATTTGCAGCTCGAGCAGGTGCGCGACCGCCTGCAGGCCCGCCACATCACCTTGGACGTGACGCCGGCGGCCATGGAGCACTTGGCCATCGACGGCTACGATCCGGTGTACGGCGCCCGTCCGCTGAAGCGTCTCATCCAGCGCGAGGTGGTCGACCGCATCGCCGAGAAGGTCATCTCCGGCGAGCTGCGCGACCGCAGCCACGTGCTGATCGACCTGGACGCCGAGGGTGATTACACCTGCCGAGTGGAAGGCCCCATGGACTTGGACGGCCTGAACCTGGACGACTCCAGCTTCCTCACGGCCGGCTCCGATCCGAAGGAGACCTTGCAGGATCTGGATACCCTGAGCAACGGCGACCTCGGTGAGGACCCCATCGCCTAAACCGCATACCCCTTTCACAGCAAGCGCCCGGGCAGCCAAGACTCGGGCGCTTTTGTGCAATTGCCGTCGCCTATTGTGCCCCCTATGCCGTTTTCGACTGCTTCTCAGCCTTCCGCGGCTTGCTGGTGACGCAAACCGGTGGCGCCAACACCTATCCCAACTTATATAGGCACTCCCTGAGCGGGGGCTTGGTGTTCGAGAACGCACTCACCCTTCTTGGTGACAAAAACGCCTTCTCTGGCGCACATTTTTCGACTTATACAGGCATTTTGATTCTCGCTAAGATTCCGCATAGTGCAGTTTGCTCGATTGAAGCTCCGGTGACCTGGGGTAATACGCCAACCTTCATTCATGGTTAAGCCTCCGGGTGTTTTGGTGATTTAAGAATGCCTGTATAAGTCAAAAAACGTGCATAGAAGGCCCTTGTCGTGTCACCGCATCTCCGAGAGAGAAGTTAGGACGAAGTTGAGCAAGGTTCGAGATGTGTGACATTTACGATCTTGCAAGCAGGCAATGGCATTCAACGTGCGCTATGTTATAAACATCGCCTATGAATATCTATCTCTCACATATCAGCGCATGGTTGTTCTGGATTTGGTGGTCCAAGATGAATGCCATCTCTTTGGGGCTGTTTCATTCGGGAAAGTGCTTCGCACGCGATCGAATGCCGTCGTTTTCGTTGCCGACGGTTTCAATAATCAAGAATGCCGCCGGTTCGAAGCGCGAAGTTCGGCAAATACTCAATGCCAATGGCCAGAGCGTGCGACAGCTGTTGGTGCGCGCTGGTATTGGCACTGGAGCTGATGGCTGTCTGTACGTTTGCGTTCCGTACGCGAAGGGCAGGCGCTGTTCGGAGAAAAATATCCACTTCCACCAAGTGAGTTGCGCGCTGCCTCGGCGATCGTTTGTGAAAGTGGCAGAAGGCCTGTACGTTGCTTCGCCCGAGCTCACGTTTGTGCAGATGGCGAGCGTCCTAGAAGAAGGGGCACTGTGCGCCTGCGGTATGGAATTGACGGGTGGGTATCCTCTGGATGCCGAGTTTCGCCCCGATGGAGAAGTCGTCTACGTGCGGGCGCCCGTCACGTCGCAAACGCTCCTCGCGGCTTACGCTGATCGCTACCAGGGCCGAGGCGGTACCAATAAGGCCCGGCGGGTGACGCGGCATCTTTGCGACAAATCCGCGTCGGTGAAGGAAACTGAGCTGGCGCTTCTCGCTCTTCTCCCGCGCCACTATGGAGGTCTTGGCGCGAAGGAGGCGCTTCTGAATGAAGTTGTGACGCTCAGTCCCGAGGCGGCAACGATTGCGCGCCAGAAGAAAGTCGTCTGCGACCTTAAGTTCAAAGATTCGAATGTTGTCGTGGAATACGATGGTGCAACCCATGGTGACGCCGAAGCGCGAACAACCGATTCTCGTCGCCGGGATGCCTTGCGAGCAGAAGGCTACGACGTGGCTACGCTCACCAACGCGCAGCTGCAGAGCCCGACGGAATTCCAGGCGATCATCGTGCCGGCCTCGCGGAAGGCGGGAAAGAGAACGCGCTACCTCTCCGAGTGCGACATGCCGCGCCATCGGGCCCTCCGCTCGCAAATCGCCCGCTATCATGCGCGAGGATTTTAGAAGATCGTTTATGCCCTTTCTACCTTCACGGCGGTGCCGGTGACGGTGGCACCGAAGAGGTCTTGGCTCAGAGCTTGGTTCAGCTGGCTCAGCTGCTCGATGGCTACCGCCGTGCCAGTGACCGAGGCGCCGAAAAGTCCTTTCGGCAGCATGTACACGTCGTAGCGTATGGCCAAAATGCCGTTGGCCCCGGCTTCGTGGGCGCGGAACAAAAGCTCGTTCCAGGCGATCCGCTTGGCCCGTTCCATCTTGCTGCCGAGCAGAAGGGAACGCTGGTCGGTGAGGTCGGAGACGATGGCGTCAGCCTCGGCGGGAAGGCCCGCGCCCACGACGGCGTCGGTGGACAGCGTGCCTCGGTACTCCGTCACGCGCCAGCCCTCGAAGGAGCTACCAGCCGTGGTCATCATGAGGGAGGGGTTCTTTTCCAGCGCGTCGAGAAACGCCTGTTTGGCCTGCTCGCGCTTCTCGTCGGCCTCAAGGGCTTGCTTGCGCTTTTGAGGAGAAGCGTCCGCGAGATCAGATCCGAAGTCCTCATCCAGCTCGTCGCGCTTTTCCAGCGCCTCTTCTAGGCTCATGACAGAAGTCGCCTCCCATAGACATCGCCAGCACATAAGAAACAATGCCGAAAGTATAGGCCGCCTGCTCCCGTGCAAGGAGAGCGCCCGGCAACGGTTGCGAAGCCTTAACCTGCGCGATTTTTCGGCAGCTTATGGGACGTTTGAATGAGGCGACCTATACCAGCCCGGCACGAAAGTTCTACGCCGCTTTCGCCAGTTTCTCGGCCTTGCGGGCGCGGCGAGCGGCGGCGCGCTTTTGCATGGCATCGACGCAGGTAGCCACGGCGGCATCGCCGGTGACGTTCACCGTGGTGCGCATCATGTCCAGGATGCGGTCGACGCCGGCTACGAGAGCCACGCCCTCTACAGGCAGGCCCACCGACTGCAGCACCATGGCCAGCATGATCATGCCGGACCCGGGCACGCCGGCGGTGCCGATGGAGGCGAGCACGGCGGTCATCACGATGGTCAGCTGCTGGCCGATCGAAAGGTCGATGCCGAAAACCTGGGCGATGAAGATGGCGCAGACGCCCTGGTAGATGGCAGTGCCGTCCATGTTGATGGTGGCGCCGAGCGGCAGCACGAACGAGGTGACCTCTTTCGACACGCCCATCTTCTCGGTGCATTCCATGTTGATGGGCAGCGTGCCCACCGACGAGGCCGATGCGAACGCGAAGCCCATTACCGGCATTTCGCCCTTCAGGAACTTAAGCGGGTTCATGCGGGCGAAGATTTTGATGATGCCCGAGTACACCAGGAGAATCTGCACGATCATGGCCACGTAAGCCACCACGATGAGCCACAGAAGGGGCCGCAGCACATCGATGCCGTTGCTGGCGATAACGGGGCAGATGAGTCCGAACACGCCGAAGGGCGCCACCAGGATGATGCCGCGCATGATGGCGATGCACACGTCCGACATGGCGTTGCAAATGTCAATGACCGGCTTGGCTTTCTTCCCAGCGGCGATCATGCCGAAGCCGAACACCACGGCGATGACGATGACCTGCAGCATGGTGGCGTCAGCCATGGGCTGGAAGAAGTTGCTCGGGAACATGTTCACGATGGTGTCGATGAGTGACGGCGGCTCGGTGGCCTCGTAGGAAAGCTCGCCTGTGGGCATCGTGTAGCCGGCGCCGACGTTCATGAGGTTGGCGAACACAAGCCCCAGCGTAACGGCGCAGGCGGTGGTGGCCAGGTAGAACAGCACGGTTTTGCCGCCGATGGCGCCGACCTTCTTCACGTCATCGAGCGACACAACGCCGGCGATGATGGAGAACAGCACGAGCGGCACCACGATCATCTTGATGAGGTTCAGGAAGATGGTGCCGAAGGGCTTGATGTAGGTGTCGGCGATCTCCGGCGCGCCTTGCAGCGCGAGACCCGCCAGCACGCCCAGGATGAGCGCGATAAAGATCCAGGTGGTGAGCGACAGACGCTTGAACCAGGGCTTCGGCTTGCCGTCGTTGCTGCGACCGCTGTCGTCGGTCGTTGGTGCGGCTCCGTCGATGTCAGCAGGCGCCGAAATGATGGAATCGTCAGCCATGGCGGTGCGTCCTTTCCTTCTTGTGCGTAAACCGTCCCCATTATAAGCGTATTTGCAGGGAAAAGAGGGCGCGCGGTCAAGTGATCTAACGGCCCTGCAACAAATGGAGAAGCGTGGCGTGCGGGTGCCGAGGAGGGTTCATAATGGCAACGAGCACATGCGGGGAGAGCCTCTTCTGAGATGTGCAGAATGGCAATTCTGGCAGGGAAAATGGCGCAGACGTGCTATGGTGTGCCGCGCTTCAGGGGACAATATATATGAAAGGAACGTCTATGGACCGCAAGGAAATTGTCGCTGCTGCCGAGGCTTATTGGGATGAACATCGCGATGCGATTGTGGCCGATATCGCCAAGCTCGTGGAAATCCCCTCGACGGAGGATCTGGCCGCCGCCGCGCCGGGCGCGCCGTACGGGCCTGGGCCGGCTGCTGCGCTGGATGCGGCGCTGGAAATCGCCGAGGGTATGGGCATGATCGTCACGAACTGCGAGGGGCATATCGGGTTTGCGGATCTTGCCGGCAAAACCGAGAAGCAGCTGGGCATCATCGGCCACGTGGACGTCGTGCCCGCCGGTCCTGGCTGGTCGTTTGAGCCTTTCAAGGTGACCGAGAAGGACGGTTACCTTATGGGCCGTGGCTGCCTGGACGACAAGGGCCCCTCGGTGGTGGCTCTGCATGCCGTGAAGTGCTTGAGTGACCTTGATGTGGAGCGCCCCTATTCCATGCGCTTCATCTTCGGTGCCAATGAGGAAACGGGCATGGCCGACGTGACGTGGTATCTCGAGAAGTACGAGAGCCCGGCCTTCTTGTTCACACCCGACGCCGACTTCCCGGTGTGCTATGGTGAGAAGGGCGGCTATGACGGCTGCATCACGAGCGCACCTATCGCCGATCCGGTAATCTTGGATATCTCCGGCGGCGTGGTGACCAACGCCGTGCCTGGTGAAGCCTGGGCCGTCGTGCGCGCGGATGCCTCTGCGCTGCCCAGCGCCGAGCGCATCACGGTAGCCGACGCCGGTGACGGTACGGCGCGCATTGATGCTGAGGGAGTGAATGCTCACGCCGCCTGGCCCGAGCGCGGCATCTCCGCCATCATGCTGCTGGCGAACTACCTGCTGGAAAACGGCTTGTGCAACCAGCAGGAGCGCGAGTTCCTCGAGCTGGTGCAGAGCCTCGTGTCCGACACGACGGGAGCGGGCGTGGGCATTGCCACGGCCGACGAGTACTTCGGACCGCTGACGGTGGTGGGTGGCACCATCCGCAAAGAGGGCGACCGTCTCGTGCAGACCATGGACAGCCGCTGGCCTACGTCCATCACAGCCGAGGAGATCACCGCCGCGCTCACGAAGCTGACCGACAACATTGGTGCCACCTTCGAGAACACCCTGCTCATGGTGCCCTTCCTCGTGAAGCCCGATGATCCGGAGATTCAGGTGCTCCAGGATGCCTTCCAGTTCGTGACCGGCGACACCGAGCACAAGCCCTTCACCATCGGCGGCGGCACCTACGCTCGCGAGTTCAAGAAGGGCGCCTCCTTCGGTGTGAACATGCCCTGGATCGAGAACCCCGACTGGGTCGGCGGCGAACACGGCCCCGACGAGGGTGTCTCCGAAGAGCTGCTGAAGACCTCCTTCAAGATCTACGTCCTAGCTCTGGCCGAGCTGCAGGGACTAGAGATTCAGTAATTGAGTACAGCTTACAGCGTATGTCTGCAATGGCCCCGCATCTGCGGGGCCATTTTACGATTGAGCGACGGGAGCGATGAGGGTATCGGCAATTTCAATGTCCTCATCTGGAATTAACCCGTGATTTCCTCATGATCGGGCATGACGGGGCGTCAGCTGTGCTATAGAATAGTATGAATGCAATCAGAGATTTCTTTTGGAGGACGACGTGCTTAACGCAATTATCGTTGACGACGAGGCGCCTGCCCGTTCTGAACTGCGCTTTCTTCTCGATGAGGTCGGCGGAGTTGAAGTGACAGCCGAAGCTGCCAACGTGCGCGAGGCTATCGAGAAGCTGAAAGAGTATCCCTGCGACGTTATGTTCATGGATGTGAACATGCCCGAGGCCACTGGCCTTCAATTGGCCGAGGCTCTGCAGCATCTGAAGTTCCCTCCGGCGGTGGTGTTCGTGACCGCCTATTCCGAGCACGCGCTGGACGCCTTCAAGGTGAGCGCTATCGATTACCTGGTTAAGCCGGTGGAGACCGAGCGTTTGGCCCAGGCCATCGCCCGTGTGCGCGAGCAGGTGGCTCTGCACTTGCAGGCTCACAAGTCCGAGCGCATCCCGGTGGAAAAGGGCGGCAAGAAGATTCTCATCGGCATCGATAAGATCCGTTTCGTCATGGCTCGCGATGACTACGCTTACCTGCAGACTGATACCGACCGCTACTTCTCCACAGTGAGCCTGGCCCAGCTGGAGAAGCGCCTCGACGGCCACGGGTTCTTCCGCGTACACCGCGGCTATTTGGTGAACCTGTCCATGGTGGAGGAGATCGAGTCCGTTTCCGGTGGTACGCTGCTGCTGACTTTGAACGGCGTGGAGGAGAAGATTCCTGTTTCGCGCCGCCGCGTCAGCTCCCTGAAGAAGGCGCTGAACCTGTAGGACGCCTCGCTCTGAATGATACGCTGACGAGCCCCGCCCAGGGGCTCGTTTCGTTCACAGAACCGCCATAGGGTTGTGGGGATGTGGGCGCGTTTTGGTGGCGTTTGCTAGAATATTTCCACTAGATTAACGAGGAGGAGCCCCAGTGCAGCGCGTACGGGGCTCGTTTGCAATTCTGCTGGCTGGCGGAAATTGCCCAGAGAGAAGAGGAGCGCCATGCTCTCCGTTGACGTTGAGAAGCTGTATCCGGCGGCAAAGACCCTGGTGAAAGCTCGTGCAGCAAGCCGCATTCACGCCAAGGACGCCACGCTGTACGATTTCTCCCCCGAGGCGCAAGCTTGCGCGAGCGACTACATGGGATGGGCCGATCTGGCCACGAGTCCGCTGTGCGACATGGACGCCATCCAGTCTTTTGCCGACGAAGTGGTGGAAGCGGGCCTCGATACGATTCTGCTTATCGGTCAGGGCGGCTCCACTCAGGCGCCCATGACCATCACGAAGTACAACAAGCACGATTCCAACCGCGTGAAGTTCCGCACGTTGGACTCCGACTCGCCCGTGCGCGTGCGCGAGATGCTCACCATCTGCGATCCCCATCGCACGCTGGTCATCATCTCCTCGAAAAGCGGCGGCACCATTGAGCCGCGCATGCTGCTAGAGGCGGTGCGGGCCTCCTTCGAGAAGGAGTTGGGCGATCATGTGGTGAAGCACCTGGTGGCCATCACCGACCCGGGTAGCGATTTAGATCGGCAGGCACGGGAGGAAGGCTGGCGTGCGGTGTTTTCCGGCGAGCCCACGGTGGGCGGCCGGTTCTCTGCACTCTCGGTGTTCGGGTTGGTGCCGGCGGCGCTCACGGGTATCGACATGGAAGCGTTCATGGCTCACGCTCGCGCGGCTGAGGAGGCCTGTTCGGAGGACGCCATCGACAACCCTGCCATCAACCTGGCGGCGTTCCTCTATGACAACTATCTGAAGGGTCGCAACAAGTTCTCGTTCCTCACTCCCAAGCGTGGGCGCGTACTGGGCCTGTGGATCGAACAGCTGGTGGCCGAATCGCTGGGGAAGAACGGCGAGGGCATCCTGCCGAACATCGAGATCGACTCGCTGCTGCTTACGGAGGATCCGGGCGACAGGTCCATCATCATGTACCAGACCCAAACCGACCTGTGGGACGAGCGCCGCAATTTCGAGATGAGCCTTGCCTACATCGATAACGCTATTCCGCGGCTGAACTACCGCATCGACACTGTGGAAGAGCTGGCTGAGCATTTCGTCATGTGGGAATACGCCATCGCCATGTGCGGCTATCTCATGCAGGTGTGCCCCTTCGACCAGCCCGACGTTGCCTCCGCCAAAGCTGAGGTACTCGATATTCTGAAGAACGGCCAGCCGGAGCCCGATTTCACTGAGGTGTTCACCGACGAGGTGGACATGGGCCGTGTGGAAGTCTCCTTCGCCCCCATGTTCGAGGGCTGTGAGGACTTGCACGAGACGCTGTATGCGCTGCTGTCCTCCATTCAGCCGGGCGACTTCTTTGCGCTGAACGCGTTTCTTCCGTTTACGGGAGAGGGGCGGCGCGAGGCCATCGAGCAGATTCGCCATGGCGTGGCCGAATCCTTCGGCTGCGTGTCGTGCTTGGAGGTGGGGCCGCGCTACCTGCATTCCACGGGCCAGCTGCAAAAAGGCGGTCCGAACATGGGCGTCTTCCTCATTTTGTCGGCTGACGAATTGAAGGACATTCCGCTGCCGGAGGAAGCTGCGGCACCCAGCCTTGGCGAGCTGGCGAAGGCCCAGGCTGCTGGCGATTTGGCGACGCTCGCCAAGCGCGGGCGCCGCTGCGTGCATCTGCATTTGCCGGACAACTCCGGCGTAACGCTGCGTCAGCTGGCCCAGGTAGTCGACGATGTGATTGCCGACATCCTGACCGATCGGGCGTTGGCCGAGGCCGCCGCCATGGCCGAGGACGAGGAGCTGGCCGAAGCCACCGTGGTTGTGGAAGCTGCCGAGGCCAGCGAGACTGCCGTGGAAGCCGAGTTTGCCGATGCGCCCCAGGATGCCGAGGTGGAGGCTGCGGAGGTCGCCGTCCCCGAAGGCGAGGCGGACGAGGCGTAAGCGGCAAAGCAAAGCGCAAGGCAAGGGAGCTTACTCATGATCGATGCGGTCGATATTCATGTGAAGGGTATTGTGCAAGGGGTGGGTTTTCGACCCTTTGTGTACCGGATGGCGAAGAAGTACCTCATCAACGGCTGGGTGCTGAACGCCACCGATGGCGTGCATATTCACGCCGAGGGCGAGAGCGCGCTGGTGGACGAGTTCATCATGGAGCTATCTGACAACGCGCCGGCGGCATCGAAGGTGGAGGAAATCGACATCAAGGAAGTGCCTCTGGAGGATTTCGACAGCTTCGAGATTCGTTTTTCCGACGATGAGGACGTGGCAGAGACCACACTTGTGTCGCCCGAGCTTGCCACCTGCGATGACTGCGTGGCCGAGCTGTTCAACCCGAACGACCGTCGCTACCGTTACCCGTTTATCAACTGCACGAATTGTGGGCCACGCTTCACCATCATCGATCACTTGCCCTACGACCGTGCTGCCACCTCCATGGCGGCGTTCCCCATGTGCGAGAAATGCGCTGCCGAGTATGCCGATCCGCTCGACCGCCGCTTCCACGCCCAGCCCGACGCCTGCTTTGAATGTGGGCCTTCGGTAACGTGGCGTGTTGGGGCGGACGGCGATAAGCTCGTCGGCAAGACGCGCGAGGAGTCGGATGCGATTTTCGCAGCGGCTGTGGAAATGCTTATGGCGGGGAAGATCCTGGCGGTGAAGGGACTGGGGGGCTTCCATCTCGTGTGCGACGCGAACAACGCCGAGGCAGTGGCCGAGCTGCGTCGGCGCAAGCGGCGCGACGGAAAGGCCTTGGCTGTCATGGCGCCGACCGTGGCCGCGGCCCGAGCGCTGTGCTTCGTGGGCGAGGAAGAGGAAGCGGTGCTCACCGGGGCGTCGCGGCCCATCGTGCTCTTGCGGAAGCGCCCCGACGGGGCCATTGGGGCCGGCGTGGCCGATGGGCTTTCCGAGCTGGGCGTCATGGTGCCCTACACGCCGGTGCAGCATCTGCTCATGCACGATTTCGCGGAGGTTTGGGAGGCGGCGCATCCCGAAGAGGCGGCTGCGGCCTGCGCTCCCGGCGCGCCCGTCCCGCTTCTGGTGATGACCTCGGGTAACGTGCACGACGAACCCATCTGCATCGCCGATGAGGAGGCCCGGGAGAAGCTGGCCGACATCGCCGATGCCTTTTTGGGCAACAATCGTCCCATCCTCACGCGTTTCGACGACTCCGTCGTGCGGCTGATCCAGGTGGACGAGGCCGACGAAAAGCCCGTGTACGCCATTCAGTTCCTGCGGCGGGCACGCGGCTATGCTCCCGTACCCGTGTCGGTGGCGGCCGAGGGCGTTGCACCTGCCGAGGGCATCATCTTCGCCGCCGGCCCCGAGCAGAAGAATACCTTCACGCTGCTGCGCGGCACCGATGGCTTCGTGTCCCAGCACATCGGCGACGTGGAAAACGCCGAGACCTACGATGCGTGGCTGGCCACGAAGGATCGCTTCGAGAGCCTCTTCGAAATGACCCCCACGGCGGTGGCCTGCGACTTGCATCCCGAGTATCTCACGAGCAAATGGGCCCACCATCAGGGACTTCCCGTGACCGAGGTACAGCATCACCATGCCCACATCGTGTCGGTTATGGCCGAGCATGGGCTGACTGATGCCGTCTGCGGCATCGCCTTCGACGGCACGGGCTACGGTGAGGACGGGGCCATCTGGGGCGGCGAGGTGCTGCTGGCGAACCGCCAGGCCTTCGAGCGTTTCGCGAACTTCGCCTACGTGCCCATGCCCGGAGGAGCTGCAGCCATCAAGCATCCGCTGCGCATGGCCTACGGCGTGCTGTGGGCCTACGACCTGTTGGAGCATCCTGCTGCTGCGGCGGCTTTGGCGCCTCTGGGCGATGAGGCCGAGGTGTGCGACACCATGATCGAGCGCGGGCTGAACACGCCCATGACGTCCTCGGTCGGGCGCCTGTTCGATGCGGCCAGCGCGCTGCTCGGCATCTGCACGGAGCCGAGCTACGAGGGCGAGGGAGCCATCCTTCTGGAGGCAGCCATGGAAACCGCCGGGGCCGACGCGGCCGGCGCTGCGGCTGTCGAAGAGGCCGCGGGCGTGGCAGGCGAGGACGAGCTGGCGGCGAAGGAACGCTACGCCGTCATCGTCGAGAAGAACACCGCCACCGAGACGAGTACCGCGCAGGACACCTCGGTGCTGCTCCTAGATGCCGAGCCCACCTTCCACGCGTTGCTGGATGACCTGGCGGCGGGAGTGCCGGCGTCCGTCATCAGCCGCCGCTTCCACGATGCCATGGTTGGCGCCATCGTCATGAGCGCCGAGTTGGTGCGAGCCATGTACGATATTTCCACGGTGGCGTTGTCGGGCGGCGTGTTCATGAACCGCTACCTCGTGGAGCACGCGCTGGCTGACTTGGCCGCTGCTGGTTTCACCGTCGCCATCAACCGCGATCTGCCTCCCAACGACGGTTGCATCAGCCTGGGCCAAGCCGTGGTGGCTTCCGCTCGTTCGGGCGAGTAGGGCGCCTCTCGAAACCTCGCCGACTTCCTTGGGCGAACCTGCGACAATGGAGCATTGAGAGACGAATCGAAGGAGCAGCGTATGTGCTTGGCAATTCCGGCGAAGGTGGCGGCCCTGGAAGAGGGGAACTTGGCCACCGTTGACATTTTGGGTGTGACCCGCGAGATTTCCGTCGACCTGACGCCCCAGGCGCAGGTGGGCGACTACGTGCTCGTGCACGCCGGCTTCGCCATCGAGGTGGTGGACGAGCAGTTCGCCCTAGAGACCATCGAGCTGGTGAAACAGTTCCCCGAACTGGCCGATTTGGAAGAGGCGCCAGAACCGGTTTCTGCCTAGGGCATTTTGCCCGTTGAATCCGCCCGTGTATTACACTAGACTGACCGCACGGACGAGCGGACTGCTTCTTTCGTCGAAGGGAGCAGCTATGTACGTAAGCTGGATGGAACTCCTCACGTTTTGTTTGGTGATCGTAGCGGTGATTGAGTTGACCGCGCGTTTGCGGCAGTAGTCGCAGCGGGCGGCAATGAAAAAGCCGCCCCTCGCATAGGAAGAACGGCTCTTCATCACATTAATAGGAGTAATGTGAAGCAGTCGTGCCCGGTGCCACGGGCATTCCGCTTGTCCGTATTCTACACCCTTGAAGGAGTGGTTGCAAGAATGGACGCCATGCAGCAAGAACTGAAGGCATTCAAAGATCCGGCGTTGGCGCGGGGGCTCATTGAGTCCATTCAAGCGCTGGCCCCGGAGTCTGCTACGCTGATGGAAGTGTGCGGCACCCATACCGTGGCCATTGCGCGCAACGGCATTCGCGGTCTTATGCCCGAGGGGGTTCGTCTGGCGTCGGGCCCTGGATGTCCGGTGTGCGTGACGAGCAACCACGACATCGACAAGGTAATCGCGCTGGCCCGCGTGCCGGAAGTGACCATCGCCACCTTCGGCGATATGACCCGCGTGCCCGGCTCCACCTCCAGCCTGCTGGCCGAGCAGGCGGCAGGGCGCTCGGTGGAGATCGTCTACTCGCCGCTGGACGCCCTGCGCTTGGCACAGGAGAACCCCGACCGGCAGATCGTCTTCGTCGGCGTGGGCTTCGAGACCACCACCCCGCTCGTGGCCATGGCCATCAAGCGGGCGTGCGCTATGGGCCTTACGAACTTCACCGTGTACGGGGCGCATAAGAACATGCCCGGGGCGCTGGAAGTCATCATCAACGACCCGGCGCTGAAGCTGGACGCGCTCATTTTGCCGGGACACGTGTCCACCATCATCGGTGCCGAGCCCTACCGCTTCCTGGCCGAGAAGTACGGCATTCCCGGGGTTATCACGGGGTTCGAGCCGGTGGACGTGCTGCAGGGCATCGCCATGATCATGCGCCAGCTGCACGAGGGGCGCGCCGACATCGAGATCGCCTACGCCCGCGGCGTCATGCCCGAGGGCAACCCCGTGGCGCTCGCCGCTATCGACGAGGTCTTCGAAACCTGCTCCGCCACCTGGCGCGGCTTGGGCGAGATTCCCGGCAGCGGCTACCGCATCCGCGAGGAGTTCGCCGACTTCGACGCCATGCGCCGCTTCCAACCGGATGTGGAAGAGGTGCGCGAGCATAAGGGCTGCCGCTGCGGAGACGTGCTCCGCGGCATTATGGCCCCAAGCGAGTGCCCACTGTTTCGCACGGTGTGCACGCCGGAGAATCCCGTCGGCCCCTGCATGGTCTCCAGCGAGGGTAGCTGCGCGGCGTACTATCGGTACTACTAGGCGAGGCCCGCTATGGCTGCGGCCACCACTCACTATATGTACGTGTTGGAATGCGCCGATGGGTCGCTGTATACCGGCTATGCCGTGGATGTGCAGGCGCGGCTGGCGGTGCACAACGCCGGCAAGGGCGCGAAGTACACCCGCGCTCGTCTGCCCGTGAGCCTGCTCGCCTATGCCGAGTTCGCCACCAAGCACGATGCCATGCACGCAGAATACGTCTTCAAGCAGCTTTCCCGCAACGAAAAGGACGCCCTGCTCGCCGCCGCCTCCCACGCAACCTTCGAGGAGGCCCTGAAAAACGTGCTTACCTGACATGCCCGATGGGGCGACCTAAAAGAGGCAGCAAGTCACATCGCTTTCACGAATCTGGTGGCAAATGCCAGTTCGACCCCGAAATGGTAAGAGGGGGGAAGCCATTTCGGCTATGAAGTGGCACTTTCTGGCCATTTCGGCCTTCAACTGGCAGTGCGGTGCGCCATTTCGGGGTCGAAGTGGCATTCGCCTCATGACCCGCTGTTAAACCACCATTGACATATAGCCGTACCTCTCCCCGATGCTGACGCGGTTGGCCAGGCTCAGGAAGGGATGCGACTCCAGGTGCGTCAGCTCGCGCGTGCACACGTAGGTCCCCGACGCCTCGTGGGCGAACAGCAGCTCGCGGCGGCCGCGGGCGCTGCGCCGGAACTGCTCGCGCCAGCAGAACCAGTCGAGGTAGCGCTGGAGGCGCCTGTTCGAGACCCCGTTGAAGCGCCCGATGAACGCCTTGAGCCTGGAGTGCAGGGAGTTCACCATCTCCAGCTCGCGGCTGGGGCGCA
>OLQR01001002.1_pt1 | contig 18668 bp, 10 predicted proteins | sample 1671881 | NCBI WGS metagenome assembly OLQR01 (sample SAMEA3136623, study PRJEB25190) | human gut metagenome | biome: human gut; feature: human-associated habitat; material: faeces | place: Austria | collected 2013 | reverse complement strand
GCCATGGCGATCTCGTCCTGCACCTTGAGCAGGCGGGTCATGCGGTCGGTCTTTTCCTTACGGGGGGTGGGGTCCGGCATTTCGGCAGCCTTGGTGCCGGTGCGCTTGGAATAGATAAAGGTGAACAGCTGCATATAGCCCACCTTCTGCACCAGTTCCAGCGTCTTTACAAAGTCCGCTTCGGTCTCGCCGGGGAAGCCAACGATGATGTCACTGGAAAAGGTGATGCCGGGCACCGTTTTGCGAGCGTATTCGATCAGCTCCATGTACTGCTCCACCGTGTAGTGGCGGTTCATCTTCTTCAGCAGTTCATCGGAGCCGCACTGCACCGGCAGGTGCAGGTGCTTGCACAGCTTCGGCTGGGCGGCAATGGTGTCGATCAGCTTGTGGCTGGCATCCTTGGGGTGGCTGGTCATAAAGCGGATGTGATAATCGCCGGGCACCGTGCACAGCAGGTTGAGCAGATCAGAAAAGTCCACCTTTTCTTCCAGACCCTTGCCGTAGCTGTTGACGTTCTGTCCCAGCAATGTGATCTCCTTATAGCCTGCCTCCACAAGACCGCGGAATTCAGCAAGGATATCACCGGGCTTGCGGCTCTTCTCGCGGCCGCGCACATAAGGCACGATGCAGTAGGTGCAGAAGTTGTCGCAGCCGTACATGATGGGCAGCCATGCGCGGAACTCGCTCTCACGCCGGATGGGGATATTCTCCACGATGACCGGGCGCTGGGCGGGCTCCATCAGCACACGCTTATGCTTCTGCAGCTTCTGGGCAATGAGCTGCGGCAGGGTGTCGATGCCGTCCACGCCAAACACCAGGTCAACGTAAGGATAGCTCTGGCGCAGCTTTTCTACCACGTGCTTCTGGTTGGCCATGCATCCGCACAGGCCGATGATGAGATCATGCTTTTTTTCCTTGAGTCCCTTCAGGGCACCTACGTTGCCGAACACACGCTGCTCAGCATGCTCACGCACGGCGCAGGTGTTGAAGAGGATCAGGTCTGCATCCTCGGGCTTATCGCACAGGCCATAGCCGATGTCCATCAGCACACCCTTGATCCGCTCGCCGTCGTTCACGTTCTGCTGACAGCCATAGCTGTGCACAAAGGCCAGCGGCGGCGTATCATAGAACTGCTTTACCAGCTCAGCGGCAATGTTATTATGTTCAAAACTAATGTATTCCAATCAAACCATCCTTCTCCGCCGGGCCGAAGCGCCCTGTGCGGCGAAAATCTATTTGCACTTTCTGAAAAGAGCCTTCTCTATAGTATACCCTGTTTATACGCTCCGGGCAAGAGGTTCCGTGCAAATTTTATGGTTCAGTGGGCGTTTTCCTGCGCCTGCTTCTCGCAGCAGACCTCGCATACGCCGATCAGCACAACAGCGCAGTCCTGCACATAGCCCTTCTGGTTTTTCACCAGTTTCATTACCTGCTTTTCGTCCACCTCGGCATCGGTCACGCTGCCGCACACGGTACAGTACAGATGGCTGTGCCAGGGCAGCGTGTGGTCAAAGCGGTCAGCCTTGCCTGGAATGGACACCCGGCGCACCCGGCCCGCATCCACCAGACTATTCAGGTTACGGTATACGGTGCCAAGGCTCAGGCCCGGGCATTCCTTGACCGCAGCATCATAAATTTCCTCGGCGGTGGGGTGGTCGCACAGGTTCTGCACCGTCTGCATGACCAGCTCACGCTGTTTGGAATATCGCATATCGTTCTCCTTTTTCTTTGTTTTTGGGCTTTGGGTGTAAGGCGTGGCTCAGACGTTCTCTTCGCCCTTGATCTTTGCCCAGTAGGCACGGGCCGCCTGCTCATTTTTGTTATCGCCAAAGGTATAATATTTTACGTCCTTGATGGCATCTGGCAGGTACTGCTGCTCCACCCAGTGGTGGGCGTAATCATGGGCGTATTTGTAATTCTGTCCCTTTACCAGCGCATCCTCACCGTCGTAGTGCTTGTTCTGCAGTTGGCGCGGGATCGGCCCGGTGCGGCCCGCCTGCACATCCGCAATGGCCGCGTTGATGGCATCATAGGCACTGTTGGACTTAGGACTGGTGGCCACCAGAATGACGGCATCTGCCAGCGGGAGCCGTGCTTCCGGCAGGCCCACCATGTTGGCGGCATCAATTGCCGCCTTCACAATGGGGATGATCTGTGGATAGGCAAGGCCCACATCCTCGCAGGCACATACCATCAGGCGACGGCAGGCCGAGGGCAGATCTCCTGCTTCCAGCAGACGGGCCAGATAATGCAGCGCCGCATCCGGGTCGGAGCCGCGCATGGACTTCTGGTAGGCTGACACGATGTCGTAGTGGTCATCGCCCTCCCGGTCATACCGCATGGCAGTGCGGCGGGTGACCTGCTGGATCATTTCCAGCGTAATGTGCTTTTCCCCATCCTCAATGGGAGCTGCCGTCACCGCAAAATCAAGACAGCCCAGCGCCTTGCGCAGGTCGCCGCCTGCGCTCTCGGCAAGGTAGGCACAGGCATTCTCGTCCATGCAGACCTTTGTGCTCTCCCCTTCCGAAAGCTTTTTCAGTGCATTGTGCACCCCACGCTCCACATCCGCTGCCGAAAGTGATTTGAACTCAAACACCGTACAGCGGGACAGCAGCGCATTATAAATGTAGAAGTATGGATTTTCGGTGGTGGATGCAATGAGCGTCACCGAGCCGTCCTCAATGCATTCCAGCAGGCTCTGCTGCTGTTTTTTGTTCAGGTACTGGATCTCGTCCAGATACAGCAGGATGCCTCCCGCACCTGCCAGCGTGCCGATATCCTTGAGCACCGCCTTGATGTCCCCGGTGCCGCAGGAAGTGCCATTGAGCTTATGCAGCGTCATACCGCTGTTTTCTGCAATGATGCGTGCCACCGTCGTTTTTCCGGTACCGGACGGGCCGTAGAAGATCATGTTCGGGATGCGTCCGCTCTCGATGGTACGGCGGAACACCCTGCCCGGTGCCAGCAGATGCTGCTGACCGCAGACATCTGCCAGTGTTTTGGGCCGCAGACGCTGTGCCAGTGGTTCGTTCATCGTGTTTTCCTCCTCCTGTACCGAGGCGCGATTCCCCCAGCATTTTTCTATAGTATATCGCATTTTGGCAGTAAGAGCAAGGTTTTATCTGAAAATCATTCTCAGATAATTTTTGCCCGCAGTTTACAAAAAACGCAAAACATGGTATTATCGTATCAGCTTTTGTCGATGGGAGTGGATGAAATGCCTGTTCGTAAAAAAGCACCAGAAGACCTTACTGCAAAAAAGGCGCTGGCGCTGGAAGTGATCGACCGGTTAAAAAAAGAATACCCAGATGCCGGCTGTACATTGGATTATGACCACGCCTGGCAGCTTCTGGTCAGCGTGCGTCTGGCAGCCCAGTGCACCGATGCCCGCGTGAACATTGTGGTGGAAGACCTGTTTGCCAAATATCCCAATGTTGCTGCGCTGGCTGCTGCAGAACCCGAAGACATTGAAGCCATCGTCAAGCCCTGCGGGTTGGGACACTCCAAAGCGCGGGACATCTCCGCCTGTATGCGGGTGCTGCGCGATAAATACGGTTGTCAGGTGCCCACCACCTTTGAAGAGCTGCTCGCCCTGCCCGGCGTAGGCCGCAAGAGCGCAAACCTTATCATGGGCGATGTGTTTGGCAAGCCTGCTATCGTAACAGACACCCACTGCATCCGGCTGTGCAACAAGATCGGCCTTGTGGACGGCATCAAGGAACCGCAGAAGGTGGAAATGGCCCTGTGGAAGATCGTTCCTCCGGAAGAAGGCAGCGACCTGTGCCACCGCTTTGTGATGCATGGTCGGGCAGTGTGCAATGCGCGCAAACCAGAATGCGAAAAATGTTGTTTGAAGAATATTTGCCGCTTTGCCCGGGAAACCGTCGGGCAGAGCGCAGAGCTTTAAAACTCAGGAGGTAGAATATTATGTTTGGTTTTATTTTCAGTCTGCTGATCGGCGCTCTGGCTGGTTACATCGCCGGCCGCATTATGGGCAGCGAAACTTCCACCGTGCGCAATATCGTGCTGGGCATTCTGGGCGGTTTTGTAGGCAGCATCGTGTTCGGCCTGATTGGACTGAGCGCTACCGGCATCGTGGGTGAGATCCTCGTTTCCGTTGTGGGTGCCTGCATCTGCATCTGGATCGGCCGTAAGCTGTTCAACTGATTATTCTTGTGTGCAAGGCTGCTCTTCGATTTTTTCTCGGAGAGCAGTTATATTTTTGCGTCACAGACTATTTGCACCTGTTCTGCCGCAAAATCAAATCTTGACAGCGCACAGGAAGTATGATAGAATATTTCTCGTTGCAGAACATGCAAGAAAATTTTATCTGCTACTGTGGCTCAGCTGGTAGAGCAGCTCACTCGTAATGAGCAGGTCGCCTGTTCGAATCAGGTCAGTAGCTCCAAAAATCCTACGAATTTACGTTTAGAATCGTAATTTCGTAGGATTTTTTTATTTAGTCTCGCAAGTTTTCGCAAAACCGCAACATCGCCCACAAAACAAGACAAAATAAAACGCCCTGTGGCACCATTTCATAGGGCGTTATACGCATTTTTATGCTTTTTTGGACAGGCTCCTTGAGTTCACAATGTAGGTTTGTCAATGATGAGTTTCTGTGATGTTTGGTGTAGCAATTTAACTGTACCACAGAACGACTCATTCGTCTTTTTTCACTTTGTGACACATCTATTGTAATCCTACACAGCTTTTATGGTTCAATATATGAAATTTTATTGAAAATTTTTCATGGTAGTGGTAAAATATTTTTATGTCTCTGTCATTCTGTGCCCCTTCGCGGTAGAGGGAGAGCGCAAAACAGAAAAGACGCAAAAATTGCGGCATCCTTTCCGTGGGTGGGTTTTACAGCGCACACTCTTGCGGACGGTGATGTATGATCAGTAAGCCAAAGCAGCCAACCGCAAAACGATGGCTGCCCAAGAAGTGTGAGGAGGAGGATCGGATGAAAACAAAAACATTGCGCCGCCTTTTTTCCATGCTTGCGGCACTGGTGATGGGGCTATCCCTGCTCACCGGATGCAGCGAAAAAAATGCGGAACGAACACAGGAGCAGGAAGACGCTCAGACTATTCAGGTGTATCTGTGGAGCACCAGCCTGTACGAAAACTATGCGCCCTATGTTCAGGCGCAGCTGCCGGACGTGAACATTGAGTTCATCGTCGGCAACAACGATCTGGATTTTTACAAGTTTTTGCAGCAAAACGGCGGTCTGCCGGATATCATCACCTGCTGCCGGTTCTCGCTGCACGATGCGGCACCGTTGAAGGACAGCCTGATGAACCTTGCCATGACCAATGAGGCGGGCGCTGTGTACAACACCTACCTCAACAGCTTCAAAAACGAGGATGGTAGCGTGAACTGGCTGCCGGTCTGCGCGGATGCTCACGGCTTTGTGGTCAACCGCAGCCTTTTTGAGCAGTACGATATTCCCCTGCCCACCGATTACGCAAGCTTTGTAGCGGCCTGTCAGGCTTTTGAAAAGGTAGGCATCCGCGGCTTTACCTCCGATTATACCTACGACTACACCTGCATGGAAACCCTGCAGGGGCTTTCCGCTGCCGAGCTTACCACCACCGCGGGGCGCAAGTGGCGCACTACCTACAGCGACCCCGCCAGCACCGCGCGGGTGGGTCTGGACGACACCGTATGGCCGGGGGCGTTTGAGCGGATGGAGCAGTTCATTCAGGATACCCACCTTACAGCAGATGATCTTGCATTGAATTACGACGATGTGACCGGAATGTTCCGGAACGGAGAAGTTGCCATGTACTTTGGCAGCTCTGCCGGCGTGAAGATGTTTCAGGATGAGGGCATCGACACGATCTTTCTGCCCTTCTTCAGCCAGAACAGCGAACCGTGGATCATGACCACCCCCTATTTCCAAGTTGCCCTGAACCGGGATCTGGAGCAGGACACCGCGCGCCGCGAAAAAGCCATGAAGGTGCTGAACGTCATGCTCTCCGAACAGGCGCAGAACCGCATCGTCTCGGAGGGGCAGGACATACTGAGCTACAGCCAGAACGTTCCCCTGCGCCTGACCGAGTATCTGAAGGACGTCCGCAGCGTGGTGGAAGAAAACCACATGTATATCCGCATCGCCTCCAACGATTTCTTTGCCGTTTCCAAGGATGTGGTCTCCAAAATGATCGCAGGCGAGCTTACCGCTGAGCAGGCGTATCAGGCCTTCAATGCCCAGCTCCTTGCCGATGAGGAGCCTGCCGACAACGAGACCGTGCTGACCTCCGGGAAGGCCTATTCCAACGTATTCCACGCAAACGGCGGCAGCGCTGCCTTCTCCGTGATGGCAAACACGCTGCGCGGCGTGTATGGCACCGATGTGCTGCTTGCCACCGCAAACAGCTTTACCGGCAGTGTGCTGCAGGCGGATTATAACCAGAAAATGGCAGCTTCCATGATCATGCCAAACGGTCTGATGTCCCGCCAGCGCACCATGACCGGTGCGGAGCTGAAAGAGACCGTCCACGCCTTTGTGGAAGGCTGCGAGGGCGGGTTTGTGCCCTTCAACCGCGGTTCTCTGCCAGTGGTCAGCGGCATTGCTGTGGAGGTAAAAGAGAATAACGGCAGCTATACCCTGACCGGCATCACCCGGAACGGGCAGCCGCTGGGAGATAACGACACCGTTACCGTGACCTGCCTTGCAACGGAAAAGCAGATGGAAGCGCTGCTTGCGAGCGACAGCGGCACGTCTGCTGGCGAAGATACGTGGGTAAAAAACACATGGCGCGATTATATCTCCGGCGGCGCAGCGCTTGCAGAGCCGGAAAACTACATGACACTGAGGTGAGCGGAATGGCAGACGAAAAGCACGAATCCAAACGCAGCTGCTATTCCCGGCACAAGTGGCTGCCTGCCGCCGCTGCCATCCTTCTTTTGGTCTTTCTGGCAGCCGGTTTCAGCTTCCGGTACATCTCGTTTATGTCGCAGACCATCTATCAGGAAAGCACCTCGCATCTGGAAGAGGTACTGTATAAATCCAATAGTATGCTGAAAGAGATGGTGCGCAAAAACCTGACCTATCTGCATCTGTGCAACGGCTTTCTGAAAAACACCTCGAATGAGGATGAAATTCAGGCCTATATCGAGGAAGCACAGCAGGCAACCGGATTTGTTAACTTCTACTTTCTTTCCTATGACGGCAACTACATGACCGTGACCGGGGGAACCGGCTACCTTGGCCTGCAGACCAATCTGGACGAAAAGCTCTCCGATGGCGAGGATATCGTCGTGAATACGGCGCTGCCCGGCAAAGCCCCGATGCTTGCGTTCATCTGCCCCGAAACGCAGGGCAGCTACCGGGGCTTTGCCTACGATGCCGTTGCCATCACCTATTATAATGATGCTGTGCTGAGATTGCTGGACAGCTCTGCTTTTCAGGGCAATGCCAGCAACTATGTGATCTACCCGGATGGGCGGGTGGTGATTGACAATTCCGTAAATCGCAAGGAAATCATTTACAACTTCATTGCGATGCTGCGCGACCATTCCGACCTTTCCGAGGAACAGATTCTTGCCCTTTCGGATGATTTTGCGCAGGGCCGCAGCGGAAACCTGCGGGTCAAACTGGGCGACACCAGTTATTATCTGGTCTACGAGGATACCGCGGTCCAGAACTGGACGATGGTGGGGCTTGTGCCGGTCAGCATCGTCAATGCCAGTCTGGATAAGCTGTGGTTCCACACGGTGCAGATCGTGGCGGGCATCGCCTTTGGCCTTGCTGTGCTGATCATCCTGCTGATCCTGCGCAGAAGCCATACGACCCTGCGCCGGAAGGACACTGAGATCCTGTACCGGGACGAGCTGTTCCAAAAGCTTTCGCTGAACGTGGACGACGTTTTCCTGATGCTGGACGCAAAGACCTCCAAGGTGGATTATGTCAGCCCCAACGTTGAACGGCTGCTGGGCATCCCGTGGAAAGAAGTGCGGCAGGATGCCCGTGCTCTGGCAGCGCTGCACCCGAAGGATGACCCGGATCGCGACAAGAACTTTCTGGAAGGACTGCTCAGCGGGCAGCAACGCGAATGGGATTTCGAGTTTGAGCATCGGGAGACCAAAGAGCGGCGCTGGTTTCATAACATCGCCATGGGCAGCGAGGTAGAGGGCAGGACCAAGTATATCCTTGTCTTGTCCGACCGCACCGCCGACAGGCAGGTGAATCAGGCACTTTCGGATGCCGTTGCAGCAGCCGAGACTGCCAACCGCGCCAAAAGCACCTTCCTTTCCAATATGTCCCACGACATCCGCACCCCCATGAACGCCATCATCGGCTTTACCACGCTGGCACTCAGCAACATTGACGATAAAGACCGGGTGAAGGATTATCTTGCCAAGACCCTCGCTTCCAGCAATCATCTACTTTCCCTCATCAACGATGTGCTGGATATGAGCCGCATCGAAAGCGGAAAGATCCATCTGGAAGAAGTGGAAGTCAACCTTTCGGATGTGCTGCACGACCTGAAAACCATCGTCAGCGGGCAGATCTACGCAAAGCAGCTGGAGCTTTATATGGATGCCATGGATGTGACCGATGAGGACGTCTACTGCGATAAGACCCGGCTGAATCAGGTACTGCTGAACCTGCTGTCCAACGCCATCAAGTTCACCCCGGCGGGCGGCACGGTCTCGGTGCGGGTGCGGCAGCTTGCCGGAGCGGTGCGCGGCTGCGGGCAGTACGAGTTCCGCGTCAAGGACAACGGCATCGGCATGAGCCAAGAGTTCGCCAAAAAGATTTTTGAGCCGTTTGAGCGGGAGCGCACCTCCACAGTAAGCCGGATCCAGGGCACCGGCCTTGGCATGGCTATTACCAAAAACATCGTGGATATGATGGGCGGCACCATCGAGGTGCAGACGGCGCAGGGCAAGGGCAGCGAGTTTATCATTCGCGTGCCCATGCGTGCGCAGGCAGAGCACCGTCCGGTGGAAAAGATCACCGAACTGGAAGGCCTGAAGGCACTGGTGGTGGATGACGATTTCAACACCTGCGACAGCGTGACAAAGATGCTGGTCAAGGTGGGAATGCGTGCCGAGTGGACCCTTTCCGGCAAGGAAGCGGTGCTGCGTGCACGGCAGTCCATCGAGATGAGCGATGCTTACCATGCCTATATCATCGACTGGCGCTTGCCGGATATGAACGGCATCGAAGTCACCCGCCAGATCCGCAGCCTGAACAATGATACGCCCATCATCATCCTGACTGCCTACGACTGGTCCGACATTGAGGTGGAGGCAAAGGCTGCCGGTGTGACCGCCTTCTGCTCCAAGCCCATGTTCATGTCCGACCTGCGCGAGACCCTGATGAGCGCCATCGGCCAGACACAGACGGATGCGGCGCAGGAGCTTCTGCCGAAAAAGAACACCAACTTCAAGGGCAGGCACATCCTGCTGGTAGAGGACAACGAGCTGAACCGCGAGATCGCGCAGGAGATCCTGTGCGAGTACGGCTTCCGGGTCGATACGGCGGAAAACGGTGCCGTGGCGGTGGAAAAGGTAAGCACTGCCGCACCGGGCAGCTATGATCTGGTGCTGATGGATGTGCAGATGCCGGTGATGGACGGCTATACCGCCACCCGGCAGATCCGCGCACTGGGCGACCCTGCACTGGCAAAGATCCCGATCCTTGCCATGACTGCCAACGCATTCGATGAAGACCGCCGCAATGCCTTGGAAAGCGGCATGACCGGCTTTTTGTCCAAACCCATCGTGATCGGCGACCTTGTGCAGGAGCTGCGCAAAATTTTGTAACAAGCCGCCTGTCAGGCATAAAAAAATAAAGCACCCGCAGCAATTTGCTCACCGGAGATTCAAAACCTCTGTGGCGCTTGCTGTGGGTGCTTTTGCTTTTGGGCGCTGTTTATTTCAGTACATCTGCAAGGACCTGCAGCAGGTGCGGAATATCCAGCGGCTTTGCAATATGGCCGTTCATACCGGCCTTCAGTGCGTTCTGACGGTCTTCCTCAAAGGCATTTGCCGTCATTGCAAAGATGGGGATGCCAGCCTTTGCGGCATCCGGCAGCGCACGAATCTGCCGCGTTGCCTCGTAGCCGTCCATGTTGGGCATCTGGATGTCCATGAGGATCAGGTCATACTGTCCGTCTGCCGCCTGCTTCATCTTCCGGACGGCGATCTCGCCATCCTCGGCAGATTCCACCTCAAAGCCCGCTTCCTTCAGGATCTCCACTGCGATCTCACGGTTCAGCTCGTTGTCCTCCACCAGCAGGATCTTTTTTCCTTTGAAGGCCTCCGCGTTCAGCTGCACCGGCCTGCAGGCAGGCTCTGCACCGAACGGCTCTGCCAGCACTCTGCGCAGCTCCGAGAGGAACAGCGGCTTTTCGCAGAAGGCGGTAACACCGGCAGCGCGGGCTTCCTCTTCAATATCGGCCCAGTCGTAGGCGGTCAGGATAATGATGGGGCGGTTTTTTCCAATCACCTTGCGGATCTGCCGCACGATCTCGATGCCGTTCATATCGGGGATCAGCCAGTCGATGATGTAAACGCTGAATTCATCCCCCTGCTCCATGGCATACCGGGTGCGGATCACCGCTTCCCTGCCGGAGATCGTCCACTCCGGCCGCATCCCGATCTTGGACAGCATGGTGCTGACGCTCAGGCAGGTGTCGGTATCGTCGTCCGCCACCAGTGCCCGCAGCCCTTCCAGCTGCGGGAGCTGCCTGAGCTCCACCTTTTGTCCGCTGAGCGCAAAGCAGAGATTCACGATAAACTCGCTGCCCTTGCCCGGCTCGCTCTCAATGGCGATGGTGCCGCCCATCAGGTCCACAATGTTCTTGGTGATGGACATGCCGAGGCCGGTACCCTGAATGCCGCTGACGGTGGAGTTTTCCTCACGGGCGAACTCCTCAAAGATGTGCTTCTGGAATTCCTCACTCATGCCGATGCCGTTGTCCTTGATGCGGAACTCATAGCAGGCCCGGCCCGCAGGCGCACCGTTTTTCTCAGCAATGCGAATGCTGATCATGCCACCTGTGGGAGTGAACTTGATGGCATTGGACAAAATGTTCAGCAGGATCTGGTTCAGCCGCAGCGGGTCGGTGATGATATCCTCGTTCTCCACATCTATGGTATCAATAAAAAGCGACAGCCGCTTTGCCGAAACATTGGGCTGAATGATGGAGCGCACATCGTGGACGAGGTCCGGCAGATGCACCGCTTTTTCCTCGATCTTTACCTTTCCGCTCTCGATGCGGCTCATATCCAGCACATCATTGATGAGGGAAAGCAGATGCTGGCTGGAGGTGGAGATCTTTTTGAGGTAGTCCAGCACCTGTTCCCTATTGTCGATATGGGTCGCAGCCAGCGAAGTGAAGCCGATGATGGCGTTCATGGGGGTGCGGATATCGTGGCTCATATTGAACAGGAACTCCCGCTTGGCGCGGTTTGCCGCCCCCTCGTGCTGAAGCGCGATCTCCAGCTTGCGGTTCTGTTCCTCCAGCTGGGTCTGATACTTCCTCTCCTGCTCTTTTTTCTGCAGCTCCATCTCCTGCACGGAGCGGCGGCGCAGCAGCTGAAGGATCATTACAAGCAGGATGTAGCCGACCAGAACCGTCAGGATCAGCAAAAGCGCCTCCCGGAAGATTATTTTTTCATCCGTGTACGCATAGAGATCGAAGGATCTGCCATGGCAGAACATCCCGAAATAGCAGCCGGAGCCGTTCCAGTCCCGGGTATGGGTCAGCTTCTCTGCGGCCCCGGCTTTGCGGATCCCCTGCGCCAGCGGACTGCCTGCAACATCCTGCCCAATCAGCTCCGGGCGGTTTGCGGCAACGACCTGATTGTTCTGCACGATGAACAGCGTGCCGCTGGTTTCTGCCGGGTAGCCATCCAGTATGCTCTGGATGGACAGCGCCGTTTCCTCCACAAATTCCGCCGGGGTGTACCGGTAGGCAAGCAGGAGCAGCTCTGTGCTTTCTGCCCGGTGCGCCGCAACATCCACAGCAGAGCCATCTTCCAGCAGGACGCGCTTCACATAGGTCTTTCGCGGGTAAGATAAAACGTCCAGAACAGCGTCATTTTTCAGCTGGTCGCCAAACCGGTCATAGCCGATGCCGTTGGTCGTGGACTCGCACCGGAGCGTGCCATCCGGTCCCAGAACCGAAATGCCGGTGAGCCAGAGCTTTTCTGTCTGCCTGTTCAGGCACTGCGGGTCGGAGAGGTCAAGCGCAGGATTCTCTGCCAGCTGATGGACTGCGACCGCCGTGCGGCGGAGTGCCTTTGCCGTGATGGTATCGTTGTGCTTTTCAAAGCTGGTGGACTGGGATTTGACAAACTCAAGGGTCTGGCAAAAGCGTTCCTCTGCTGTGCGCATTGCCCGCCAGCTGGAGAAAAAAGCAACACCGGCCATCAAGAGCACGCCGATGATCAGATAGGCTGTCCATATCCTTTTATCCGGGATGGTTCTGTTTTTACGCGCCAATTGTGTCCACCTCCAGATACTGCGAAGCATTTTCAAGGTATCGGCCAATGATCCGCTCCAGCGTGCCGTCCGCGCGCATCTGCGCAAGGGTATCGGTCAGCTGGCTGTCCAGCCCGCGGGTGTCGTTCTTGGCAAAGGCGATGCCCAGCCCGGTGACCAGCAGCGGTTCCTCCAAAATGCGGAAGTCTATGGCATTGTCCTTCATATATTGCAGGATGCCTGTCTCGTGGGCGGCGATGCCGTCCACATAGCCGCAGGCCAGCATTGCGTACTGCACACTGCGGTTTTCGATGCTGAGCACCTCCACCGTCTGCGGGATGCGCGGGTCGGAGCCGCTGAGAAAGATCTCCTCCGGCTTGCCGGTGCTCTGCACGGCGACGGTCTTGCCGGCAAGGTCGCTGAGGGATCGGATGCTGCTGTCAGCATCCACCGCAACCACCTGACGGCTCACCATGTAAGGTCCCGCCCAGCGGTATACCTCTTCGCGTCCATCCATGGAAAAGCAGCCCCAGATGCAGTCGATGGCGCCGCTTTCCACAAGATTTGTTTTCTGCTCCCAGTTGATCGTTTCAAACCGGGCAGCATACCCCATACGGCGGAACGCCTCGGTGGCGATCTCCACATCGATCCCGGTGGGAACACCGTCATTATTCAGATAGATATAAGGTGGATAGCTGTCGCTTCCCACAACGATTTGTGCAAGACCGCTGTCTTTCGCTTCCTCTTCTCCGCAGGAAGTCAGACTGCTTACGGCAGCAGCTGCCGCCAGCAGCGTGCATCCGTTCAGGAATGCACGGCGTGAGATTCTGTGTTTCATTCGGGCTTTTTATACTCCTGTTTTGATTGCATCCGCAGCTCAGTTGTGCTGCTGTAATTCTTCTTTCAGGGCAGCTTGGATATCCGTCAGGCATTGCAGCAGAAGCGGCTTCCTGTTGATGAAGTTTTTCCAACAGCTGCTGCTCACGCGCTTTGTAATATTCCTCGATCTCGGAAAGTGTATTCACGTTCTAATCTTCTCCTGCATCATTTACATCGTTTGTGTGCTTTCTCTGCGGAAACGCGCTTGTCCGCTATTTATTTTCGGGGGGATAACACGGAAGCGTTTTACCGTCTGCTCCAGCGCAGCAATATCCACAGGTTTGGACAGGTGCTCGTCCATGCCGGCTTCCCTGCTCTTCTGCATATCCTCAAGGAAGGCATTGGCGGTCATGGCAAGGATGGGAATGATCCTGCCCAGCGGGTTTTCACCGCTGCGGATGCGGCGGGTGGCTTCCAAGCCGTCCATCACAGGCATCTGCACATCCATCAGGATCATGTCGTACTCGCCGGGCTTTACGCTGGCAAAGGCATCCACGATTTCCTGACCGTTGGAGCAGATGGTGCAGCTTGCACCATTGGCTTTTAGCAGCATTTCCAGAATTTCGGCGTTGATGGCGTTATCCTCGGCGCAGAGGAACTTCATGCCGGACAGAGGAGAAGTTTCTTCCTCTTCCTCCGGGAGTACCTGTGCCTCTGGCACCGTATCTGCTTCGGCATCAACGGGAAATTCCAGCACCACCTCAAAGCGGGTGCCCTTGCCGGTGGCGCTCTCCACGCCGATGGAGCCGCCCATCAGGTCCACAATGCTCTTTGTGATGGCCATACCAAGGCCGGTGCCCTGCACCTTGTTGGTGCCGGAGCGTTCCTCGCGGGTAAAGGGGTCAAAAAGAGTCTTCTGGTAGGCCTCGCTCATGCCAATGCCGTCATCCTGCACCACAAAGCGGTATCGGGCGTAGTGCTCGTTCCGGGGCAGCTCGTCCACCTCAAACCGGATATGCCCGCCGGTGGGCGTATACTTGACTGCGTTGGAGAGAATATTCATCAGCACCCGATTCAGACGGTTGGGGTCTGCCAGCACGTTTTCGTGCTGCAGATGGGTGTTTACCGTAAAGGTCTGGCGGCGCTGGCCTGCCTGCTGGCGGATGATGCTGTCCAGCTGGCTGATCTGCTGGGGCAGATTCATTTTTTCCACATTCAGGGTGGTCTTGCCGCTCTCGATGCGGCTCATGTCCAGAATATCGTTTATGATGCCCAGCAGCAACTGGCCGGAATTTTCCAGCTTGCCCAGATGTTCGGCCAGCTTTTCCGGCTGGTGCAGCTCGTTTTTCATCAGAGTGGTAATGCCGATGATGGCGTTCATGGGGGTGCGGATATCGTGGCTCATGTTGGCAAGGAAGTCCGTCTTAGCCTTGCTGGCGCGCTCGGCGGACTGTAACGCCTCTGCGGCAATGTCCTGTGCCTGCCGCAGCTCATCGTTTACCTGCGTCAGATGGATGTTGTATTGCTCCAGACGGAGGTTCGCTTCTTTTTCTGCCTGCAGCTCCTGCTGCTGCTTTTGCCGCAGGAGAGACCAACCGACAAAAACTGTTATGACCGAGAACACCATTGCAATGACGATGATGATGACCATGACGATGGTGACCAGCTTTTGGGTATTCACGGCCACATATTTCGCCGGGACAAGGAATGCCAGCGTCCACCAGGCGTTTTCCATCTGCTTCAGGGCGTAGAAATACTCGGTGCCGTCCAATACGGCGTTTGAATAACAGGAACCTGTGCGGTCAAGCCGCTCCTTTGCCTCCGCAAAGGAAGAGCCGTGCAGATAGGACATCCGGGAGAGCACGGTGTATACGTTGTGTCCCTTCAGCAGTTCGGTATCGTTGGCGTTGAACAGCTTGAAACCATCGTCATCCAGCACATAGACGCTGTTGTTATTTTCGTAGGCATCACAGCGGAAATAATCGTTCAGCTGGGTCATGCTCTGCGAAATGCCAAAGTAGCGCAGGGTGATCTCTTTTTCTCCGCTTTGCAGTGTGATGGGGGTGGAGAGCTGTTCCAGAAACACCATCCGGGAGTCGTCCACGGTCAGCGAGTTGGAAACATAGCTGACCCACTGCGGAGAGTCTGCCAGATAGTTCATTTCCCTTAGCAGCCCCATGCCGCCATTCTCGGTATAGTAATGTCCGTCAGAGTCCACGGCAACCAGTTCGATCTGTCTTTCATGGTAATTGGAAAGCTCCGACAGCTTTTTCAGATAGCGATAGAACTCGGTATCGGTCTTTAACGGAGTGTAGTACAAATAATTGCATTGTACATTCACCTCGTCCCAGTGGGTGTCGATCACATCCTCCAGACTGCGGAACATCTGGTGGGTGACCTCTTCCATCTGGTTCAGCCGCTCATGGTAGACAAGGTTCTGGATGTAGGTCTGGCTCATGATAAAAAGGGTCAGGATGACCGCAACAATGACAAAGCCGGTGCCCCAAAGCAGCTTTTTATATAGTTTGTTGTTCACATCCGGTATCTCCTGTCCGTTCTGTTCAGCTCCATGCAGTGTCTGCCCGGCTGATGGTGGTGTATGCACCAAAGAAGGCTTTTGCAGCATCCATGCCCACCACGCCGCTGTCTGTGACCGTGGTCTCCGCAGCCAACTGGTCGCTCACACCGCAGATGGCAACCTGATAGGTCTTGCCCACATCCGGCTGCACCGGGCTTACCAGCACATAGGGGTAGCCCTTGCCGTTGCCGTAGGCATCGTAGCCCGTGGCCAGAAGGTCGTTGATCTGCTGCCCGGTCAGGGTAACGGTCTGGATGGTGCGGTTCCAGCCGGTGGGCAGGATCACCGAAAGGTCGTAATCCGTAATGCCCTTGGCGTACAGCTTGGCCGCTACGCCGTGATGGTTCTGATCGGTGGGGTTGCCGGGGATCCATGTGCTCAGCGACACCAGCGCAAGGTCGCTGCCGGTAGCCTGTGCAAAGCAGCGGCCCACCAGCATGGCGCAGTCCTCCTGCGAAAGCTCCTCCGTAACGGTAGTGATGATATCCGGGGTGTTGTTCACCACACTATCCTGATCCTCGTCCAGCTGACGGATCACATCCTCCATGGTGGCATTGCCCTTCATGAAGTCCAGCATTTTAAGGCCAGTGGTCACGATGGTGTTTTCCCAGCCGGAATAAATAAAGGGCGCGGTGTTGCCTGCATTCAGGGCATCGGCGATGTCGGCATAGTAGGTGCCGTCCGCTTTTGCGTCCTTGAAGGGCAGCAGACTGCTTTTCAGCGCCGTTGCGGGCTGCAGAGCGCTGGTGCCTGCAACGGTGGAAAGCACACGCATCACCTTGAGCGCATCTTCCAGCTTCTGGGGGTCCTGCTCCAGCTTTTTATTCAGACCGTAGAAGCGGTTCACATTCAGCACAAAAACGTTCTGGGTGCCGTCCTCCGAGAGAAACGGCATCAGCCCGTATTTATCGGCGTTGCCGTCTGCCTCCACGATGCCGTTGGTGCCGCCCATCAGAAACAGGGTGTTGCCCTCGGTCATCCTCTGCCGGGTCACATTGTCGTCAAGAGCGTCGCCGGTGTCGTTCAGCATCCCGATGTCCTTCCACTTCTGGACATAGGCCATCGCCTGCATCATGCCGGGGGTATTGCTGACATTCGCCTTACCGGACAGATAATCCCGCTGCCACAGCCTGCCGTCCAGTGTGCCGAGGAAATCGGCGTCTGCAATGTTGCACAGATACTGGAAGCCGTAGCCCGGATACTGGATCTGCGGCAGACAGAGATCGACCCCGGCTTCCTTGGCCTTTTCCGCCAGTTCTTCCAGCTCAGCGAAAGAATTGGGCAGCTCCCAGCCGTATTTCTTCAGCAGGGTCTTGTTGTAGGTGATGCCGTAGCAGTTGTAGGTCGAGGGCAGCAGGTAGATGGCACCGTTATCAAATACGTCCTGCAGACGGGACTCCACATAGTTATCCGTAAAATCGTAGCCGGAAAGGTCCAGCAGTTTGTCGGAGACCAGATCGATCCGGGGGTCGTAGTAGGTCAAGGTGCAGACGTCCGGCAGGTCGCCCGCCGCAAACATATTCTGCAAACAGGTGGTGGTGTTATCGCCGCTGTAGGGCACGACCTCGATGTTCACTTCCGGATAAACGCTGTGTACCTGCTCAATAAAGGCTTCTATCTCCTTATAAGGTGCCATAAAGGTGATGGCTTCGTGCACATCGTCTTTTTTAGCCGTTTCGGTCTTACCGCCGCCGCAGGCAGTCAACGCCGCCGTGGCTGCCGTAATGCCGCAGACCTGCAAAAAAGAGCGGCGGGAGATCTTTTTCATCATATAAATATACCTCCCTCACATTATCGGAAAGTGCAGCAGCGCAGTGCTGCCCTAGCTATTCTTACACATCCCATAGGAATCCACACACCCGCGGCCTGTCCGCATGGGCTTTGCGCCGAGCTTCCATAAAATAACATTATTATTGTACCATTGCAACAAAAGTGTTTCAAGTTGTTTTTGAAGGCTTTTACATACGAAAGAACTTTTTATATCTGATTCTGCCTTTTGCATGGCATAAAATGCAAAACGACCTATTGAGGAAATAATCGTAGATGGTTAGCATGAATGGAAAAAATGTGCAGGCTCATCATCAACACTAAACCACCCAGTGTGAAGAAGAGCTTTTCACATCCGGCGGCTGCGTGGATCAGCTGCTGCCAAAGGCCCTTTTTCTGCATAAACAAGATCCAGCCCATGGAGGCAATGTAGCCATGCCGACACCGAGATGACTGAGCATTATCTCCATGTTTTACAACACCGGCACCCGGCTGGGGCTTATCCACGAAACAGGTCATCGAAAAACTGAAACTGCTGACTGATGCGGAGTTTGCCGAGCTGGAATTTTCACTGGACTGACTTTTGCCGCCTACGGGCGGCGTACATAAAGTATTTTGTTCTTCCAAAAGATATGCTATAATCAAATTAGACAAAATTTCTCTCTTCAAGCGATTTCTCCGCAATTTTCCTGTGGCTCTGCTCGTATCAAAAATAAGGGACCGATTTTTAATTGTCAGAACGGAGGAACCATTATGGCAATCTTTGAAAAGACCATCCGAAACAAAAACTTTGACAAGCTGCTTCGGAAGCTGGAACAAGAAATCCCGGACAGCAGTTGGTCGGCAGATTTAGAGGCAGGCAGTGATTTCAAAGAGGGCGATGCCCGGTGCAGTGTCCGTGTATTTGAACGGTACAGCATGATGGGCGGCAACCGCCTGAGTCTGACACTGACCCTGTTCCAGAATGCGGACAGTCCGATTCGGCTGTCTGCCATCACCGCAGGAGGCAGTCAAGCGGTGTTCTTCAAGGTGAACACCCTCGGAGAAGAATCTTTTCTG
>OLQR01000999.1_pt1 | contig 18687 bp, 18 predicted proteins | sample 1671881 | NCBI WGS metagenome assembly OLQR01 (sample SAMEA3136623, study PRJEB25190) | human gut metagenome | biome: human gut; feature: human-associated habitat; material: faeces | place: Austria | collected 2013 | reverse complement strand
CCTACACTTGAAAAGTGCGAACATAAAAACAGTTTCATCAATATTCTCCTTTATAAATTCCGATTTGCCAAACTGCCCACGCAAGTTCGTCACTTTCTGGCCGGGATTTTTTTGCGGATGGTTTCCAGGCGGTTCAGGGCGGCACACAGGGTTTCGTCCCGCTTGGCAAAGTGGAAGCGGATCAGATGGTTGACCGGCTCCCGGAAAAAGCTGGACCCCGGAACAGCGCCCACGCCGACATCGCGGGCCAGCACTTCGCAGAATTCCAGGTCGCTGTCAAAGCCAAACTCGGAAATATCCATCAGGATGTAATAAGCGCCCTGGGGAACCGTGTGCTGCAGGCCGATGGCATCCAGACCTTCTACAAACAGGTCCCGCTTGCGGGTATAAGTGGCAAGCAGGTCGTTATAGTATTCCTGGCCGAAGCGCAGGCCGGGAATAACGGCCTCCTGCAAGGGCGCAGCGGCGCCGACCGTCAAAAAGTCATGCACTTTTTTAATGCGGTCAGTGATTTCCGGCGGGGCAATGGTGTAGCCCAGCCGCCAGCCGGTGATGGAGTAGGTTTTGGACAACGAGCTGCAGGAGATGGTGCGCTGCCACATGCCGGGCAGGGTGGCAAAATAGATGTGCTGGTAGGGCGCATAGACGATGTGCTCGTACACTTCATCGGTGATAACGTAGGTATCGTACTTTTCGGCCATGGCGGCAATCAGTTCCAGCTCTGCGCGGGTGAACACCTTGCCGCAGGGGTTGGAGGGGTTGCAGAGGATCAGCGCCTTGGGGTGCTGGCGGAACGCGGCTTCCAGCTCGTCCACATTAAAGTTGAACAGCGGGGGATGCAGCGGAACATAGATCGGCTCGGCACCAGAAAGGATGGTGTCGGCACCGTAATTTTCATAAAAAGGCGAAAAGACAATGACTTTATCGCCGGGGTTGGCAACGGTCATCATGGCGGCCATCATGGCCTCGGTACTGCCGCAGGTGGTCACAATCTCGGTGTTGGGGTCGATCTGCCGCCCCATCAGGCGGGACTGCTTTTCGGCCAGTGCTTCGCGGAAGTTCTGCGCGCCCCAGGTGATGGAATACTGGTGGAAGTTTTCGTGCGATACTTCGGCCAGGCGGTCCAGAATCGCAGACGGCGGGTTGAAATCCGGATAACCCTGGGAAAGATTGATGGCACCGTACTTAGCGCTGACGCGGGTCATGCGGCGGATAACGGAATCGGTAAAATGTTCCGTGCGGGTGGATAACGGCTGCATATACATTCCCTCTCTCGATAAAAATAAAAACGGCGGGGAGATTTACCCCCAACGGTGCGCCCTGCGGCCGATGCAGGAACGATATGATCAAACCGTGAGTTCGATCTGGTTCCCCTCGATCGCAGCAATGCAGCTTTCGTAATAGCCGTCGCCGGTCGTTCTGGGGCCGCTGATGACCTTATAGCCGTCGGCTTTCAGTTCTGCGGTCAAGGCGTCTACTTTTTCACGGCTGCCCACGCGGAACGCGATATGGGCATATCCGGTACGGGAAAGCTCTTTTGGCTGATCCGGCATTTCCGGTTTGTGCATCAGCTCAAGCCGTGCGCCATCATCAAACGTGAGGAAATACGAGCGGAAGTCTGTTTTGGGGTTATGGTATCCATCGTTTGACGCTGCGCCCAGATATTTCATAAAGAATGCTCTGGCGGCTTCCAGATCATTTACATAAAGTGCGATATGTTCGATCATCATAACGTTATAAACTTCTTTGTAAGCGGCCGGGCGGTTTTATGCCTGCACAGGGAGCTTAAAACTCCATGCTGTGCTCGCCCTGGCGGATGTCATCGCGCTGGAGCTCGGCTAAAATATCATCCTGGCCGCTGTGCAGCAGCAGGCGCTTGCTGTAGGTTTCAAAGCGCTCACATTCGTTGTCGGCCAGGTAGGCGGCAGAGTCCGGCCCAAGGGCCAGCTCATTGACAAAAACCACCATCTCCTGCCCATCGGCAAAGGCGCTTTCCATAAAGTCAAAGGCGCTTTCCAGCGCGTCCCCGGCCAGGCCGACGGCATCCTCCCGCTTGCGCACCTGGGCGTTAAAGCTGGCGCGCACGGCATCAAAGGCAGCATCGCGATCCAGCGCGGGGTCAAGGGCAGCGACCCAGGCATGCAGCAGAGCGCTGGTGGTGGTGACAACAGCCAGCTCTTCCCCGATCAGGGTGCCGGCAGCCTTTTGCGCGGTCAGGTGGTCCGCATAGACATTGACCTGCGCGGCAAACACGGCGGCGGGCACAAAACCATCCTGGGCGGGGTCGGCGTTGTTCAGGGTGCGCTTAAAGCTGCGCATTTCCTGGTAGCAGGCGTCCGTCACCGCGTCCGCCCGGCGGGCAGCGGCAAAGCGGGTGTTCAGCCCGGCCAGCAGCAGGCTGACAAGGCTGATGCGCTCATCAAAAGCGGCTTTCTGTGCGCGCTCCAGCACGGCGGCAAAGGGGCGGCCCTGCAAAATATCTTCCACGCCGTAATCCTGGCGGTACTTTTTGTACAGCTCCCAATAGGCAGCAAAATCGCGGGCAACTTCAGGGTGGCGCAGGTACTGGCCGATCAGGGCTTCGTCCACCGGCAAATCCAGCTTGGTGCAGGCCGTCAACATGGCGGAAAGATCCTCCCAACCGCGGGCCGTGACAAACTGCGGTCCGTCCACATCGTTCTGGATGCGGTAAAAATGCTGGGGGCGCAGTTCCAGGTAAGCCTGCACAGCGGGGTGCAGGCGGTGGGCGCGGGCATACTCCTGCCAGACGGCAAGGTTCGGCTCAATATCAATGCGGCGTACACGGTCCAGTGTGACAAGGTCAAAATCCCGCACGCTCTTGTTGTACTCCGGCGGGTTGCCGGCGGCAACAATCACCCAGCCGGCGGGCACAGCCTGGTTGCCAAAGGTTTTGCACTGCAAAAATTGCAGCATGGTGGGAGCCAGCGTTTCGGATACACAGTTGATCTCGTCAATAAACAAAATACCGTGTTCCAGGCCGGTCTGTTCCATCTTGTCATACACGCTGGCAATGATCTCGCTCATTGTGTACTCCGTTACGCTGCGGTCCGCGCCGCCAAAATTGCGGTGGCGGATAAATGGCAGGCCCACGGCGCTTTGGCGGGTGTGGTGGGTGATGGTGTATGCCACCAGCGCAATGCCGCATTCCTGCGCGATCTGCTCCATGATTTGGGTTTTGCCAACGCCCGGCGGGCCCATCAGCAGAATAGGCCGCTGGCGGATGGGCGGAATCAGCGGGGTGCCGGTATCGTCCACGGCAAGGTATGCCTTGACTGCGTGTTTAATTTCCTGTTTGGCGCGTTTGATGTCCATGGGGGGTACACTCCTTCATCAAAACATTAGGAACAAATAAGATGAATTACAACTCGGGCAGGTCCTCAGCTTCGTTCTCCTGCCAGTCAATTTCCGGCGTTTTGGGCACCGGGTCAGGCAAAAATTCTTCCGGGCTTAAAACCAGCCGCATGGCCCAGGGCGGGGTATCGGGCGGCGGGGTGCCGGTTTCCAAAAACAGAAAAGCTGTCTCGTAAGGCGGGCGCCTGGTAGGGTAGGTGCCTTTGCCATCGGTAAAGTAAAGCACGCCCTGCAAATCCCGCAGGGTGCCGTCCCGGCGCAGTTCCTCAATTTTGGCAAACGCGGGGCGGAAGTCTGTGCCTCCGCCGCCGGTCAGGGTCAGGCAGGCGGCAAAGCGGTCCAGCTCGTCGGTGCTGTGCAGAAAGGTCAGGTCACGCACCGCATCGTCACACTGCATCACGGCGATGTTGCATTTGGCAAAAAAGCTCTCGCCGGTTTTAAGCAGGCCGAACGTTTCTTTCAAAAATGCCTTGACCAGCTCGCCGGAGGTGGACTCGCTCGTGTCGATCACAATGACAAAATCCCGGATTTTTTTGCTCTCCCGGCTTTCCAGCGGCTCAATCAAGGGCAGGTTGCCGTAGGTGCGCAAGCCGTAAGAGTAGTAGCCCAGGTCAAACTCGTCGGGGTCCAGGCGGGGCTCTTCGCGCATCACGGCAAAGCGGCGCAGAAAGTCCTTGTACAGGCGGCGGCTGTGGGCTGCTTCGATCTGTGCCTGCATCGTTTCGGCCCCGGCAGCCTGCCCGGCCTGCTGGCCTGCCTGCTGCATGCTGATGCGGGTTTCGCGCCCAAGCTGTTCCCAGCGGCGGCCCTGCACCTGAGCCTGCTGGCTGGTGGGGTCCTTGGGCCAAAGGCGGTGGCTGTCGCACACAAATTCCCGGTGCAGCTTTTGCAGTTCGTCAGGCTCCTGGGCGGCAAGCCAGCGGTAAATGGGCCCGGCGGCGGGCATGGCCCCGTTTTTGCGCAGTGCCTGGTAGGTTTTTTGCCGCAGCCAGCCCACCGGACGGGTCAGGGATGGCACCTGCAAGGCATCAATCGTCTGCTCCACGGCAATATCGCAGGCCAGCCCCCACAGGCTGGCGTCCCGGCCTCCGCGCAGCCAGGGGTGGCGGAACACGCAGTGCAGAACGCTGTGCAGCACCGCGCGGGGCAGATAGCGCCGGTTGCTGCGGTACAGCCCAATGAACCATTCCGGGTCATAGCACAAAGCCGCGCCGTCCGTGGCAAGGTTGTGCAGCCCCGCGGCAGGGGTGGGCACCAGCGCACCCAGGGCCGCGTTCATGTAGCGCAGGTCCAGGTACAGCTCACTGCGGATGCGGTCCATGGCGCGTTTGGCCATGGCGGCAACCCATTCTTCCTGGGTCAAAACATGTTGGGAGGGCATTGATCATCACCACCAAAGTATGGGGAATCTACGGCACATCAAAGGTCGTCAAAATCATAGGTTTTCTGCCTGCGGGGGCGCTGGCCGCCAAGGGTCAGGGCTGCGCCCTCGCTCCAGCCGGACTGGGAACAGGCCAATGCAATCTGGCGGCGGCTTTCCTCGTCCGCCAGTTTCAGCACCAGCTGCAAAGATTCTGTATCGCGCCGGGCAATCAGCGGGGCCGCGGCGCTGGCGGCATGGGCGGCCAGATAAGCGCTGTAGATGCCCTGTGCTTCCGGCAGCAGGGCAAACGGGGTACACAGCCGATCCAGCGCAATGCGGCAGAGTGTTTTTTCGCTTTCGCCCACGCATGCCTGGGGGAAAGCCGCGTCATACTCCGCAAAGCGGAGCACGCTGCCGTCAAAACATTGGCGGTAGCGGTAGCCCTCGCCCTCAATGCTGTGGTTGAAAATATGGGCGGGGGTGTTTTCGTCCAAAAATTCAAAGTATTCCGGGTAGAACACTTTGGCCTGCACCGCCCCGCCGGGGGCAAACACCGCGCCGATGTCCGCGCTGACGGCGGCCACCAGCTTTTTCAGCCCAGTAGGGGCATCGGGGGCGGCATCTAAGATAAAGCGGTCAAGCGCGCGGCAGTTGGTGAACAGATCGCTGCCCATACTTTCCAGCGCGGAACCGGCGCACAGCCATTCCAGCTTGCGGCAGTTATAAAAGGCAGCGTTATGCAGCGCCCGCACCCCGGCGGGCAGGGTAACGCCCTGCACAAAATCCCCCGCAATGGGGTGGGGGTAAGCAGCGGGGCCGCGGCCGTCAACGCTCCAAAATCGGGCATCAGCAGGCTGGCTGCGCTGGTTCTGCGCAAAGCAGTAGGGGCCGATCTCCACAACAGGGAACCCTTCGATCTGCACTGGCAGCGCGGGGCAGGGGCTGTCCCCAAACACGCGCAGAATGCGCGCACCGCCGGGGCACGCCTGCCACAAAATACCAAGTGAACTGTTCAAACCATGACCACCTTCAACAACAAAACAAAAGCTTGACAATACCCACATTATAGCATACATTGAATAGGTAAGGAATAGAAAAAGCAGGGCGCGGCGGGAATTGAGGAAGAAACCGCGCCCCGCAAAGGACTGCGCACTGTGACAGGGCGGACAATGCCTGTGGCGGTGCGCTTACGTTATGTGGAGGATGTTTATGGCAAGAACGCCGGAGCAGAACAACGCGATTATTACAGGCAGCATACCGCGGCAGCTGCTGTTATTCTTTTTTCCCATCTGGCTGGGCACCATGTTCCAGCAGCTGTACAATACGGTGGATACCCTGATCGTCGGCAACTTTGTGGGTACCCAGGCGCTGGCGGCTGTGGGGGCAACCAGCTCTTTTGTGCAGCTGCTGGTGGGGCTTTTTGTGGGCCTGTGCAGCGGCGCGGGGGTGATTATTGCCCAAAGCTTTGGCGCGGGGGACCACGATGAAGTGAACCGCCAGGTGCACACGGCACTGGCCCTTGCCATTGCGGGCGGCGCGGCGCTGACGGTGATCGGCCTGCTCATCAGCCGCCCGGTGCTGCGCCTGATGCAGACGCCGGATGAAATCGTGGGTATGGCGTCCGAGTATTTGCAAATCTACTTTCTGGGCATGATTCCGCAGATGATTTACAACATGGGCACCAACATCCTGCGCGCGGTGGGCGATTCCAAACGGCCGCTGTACTTTTTGATCGTGGCTTCCATCGTCAACATTGTGCTGGATATTGTGCTGGTGGCGGTCATTCCGCTGGGGGTGGCTGGCGCGGCCATTGCCACGGTGGCCAGCCAGGTGGTCAGCGCCGTGCTGACAGTGCGGTGCATCCATGGCTCCCAGGGCATGCCGTGGCATTTGCAGCTCAAAAATATCCGCATTGAACGCAGCGTGTTGCTGGCGATCTGCCGCATCGGCCTGCCGGGCGCGGCACAGAGCGCGCTGTACAGCATCAGCAACATGACCATCCAGAGCGCCATCAATGGGTTTGGCACCGTTGCCGTTGCCGCATGGAGTGTGTACGGCAAGATCGACTTCCTGTTCTGGATGACGGTCAGCTCCTTTGGCATTGCCGTTACCACCTTTGCGGGCCAGAACTTTGGCGCACGCCAGTATGACCGCGTGCGCCGCGGCACCATGACCTGCCTTGCCATGACGGCAGGTACCACCCTTTGCATCAGCCTGGCGCTGTATCCTTCGGCCCAGCTGCTGTTCCGGCTGTTTAGCTCGGACGATGCCGTGGTGGCGCAGGGAGTGCAGATGATGCACTACCTGGTGCCGGTGTATATGACCTATATCTGCATTGAAATCTTTTCCGGCGCGCTGCGCGGCTGCGGTGATGTGCGGGTGCCCACCATCATCACAGTGTTTGCGGTGTGCATCATGCGTATTGTGTGGCTGGCGGTGGCGCTGCCGTTCAAGCATGAACTTTCAGTGGTGGAATTCAGCTACCCACTGACCTGGATTACCGCAACCGTGCTGTTTGCAATCTATTACACAAAAGGCGGCTGGATGCAGCGCTGCATTGCGGCCCAGAACGCCAAAACACAAGGGTGAACCAAGATGAAATTTGAACTGCGCCCTGCCCGCCCGGCGGATGTAGAAGCCATTATGCAGGTGATGGCGGATGCCATGGCCAATTTGCAGCACCCGGAATGGTTTGTGCCGGATGATGCGGTGTATATGGCGGAGCATATCAGCGGCCCCAAGGGCTTTTGCCTGGTGGCGGAGGAAAAAACGACCGGCGCACTGGCAGCGTATTTTACCGTCAAGCTGGCCGGTACTGCCCCCGATGCTCTGGGCTGGCAGTTGGGCATGAGCGAGGAAGAGCTGAACACCACCGCCCAGATGGACAGCTGCTGCGTGGCCCCGCCCTATCAGGGCAATGGGCTGGAGGGTAAGCTGCTGCTGATGGCGGAAGATACCCTGCGCGGCAGCCGTTACCGCCACCTTTTGGCAACCGTGCACCCGGATAATGCCGCCAGCCTGTACACCGGCCTGCACCGCGGCTACACCATTGCGGCGAACCATGTGATCTGCTATGGGGATAAGGTGCGGGATATTTTGTACAAAGAACTGGAAAGTAGGAATACAAATATGAATACAACGATCCGGGCCATGACCCCGGCGGACAAAGACAGCGTGATGGAGATGATGCGGGTGTTCTACAATTCACCCGCCGTGCTGAGCAATGGCTCGGATGAAATCTTTGCGCGGGACATTGAGGGCTGCGTGAGTGACAACCCGTATGTAGAGGGTTATATGTTTGAGCAGGACGGCGCTGTGCAGGGCTATGGCATGGCGGCCAAGAGCTTTTCGACCGAGTACGGCAGGCAGTGCATCTGGCTGGAGGATATTTATATCAAGGCGGAATACCGCGGCCTTGGCATTGGCAGCCAGTTTATTGATTACATAACGAAGAAATACCCGGATGCTCTGCTGCGGCTGGAAGTGGAAGAAGAAAACGCCCGCGCTGTGCATGTGTACAAAAAGAGCGGGTTTGAGTTTTTTGAGTATAAAGAGATGAAAAAAGAGTAAGGGCAATACCGCATAATTCTAAGTGCCGATACGGCGAGCGAGGTGCGGCAGATGCCAAGCCAAAAGCGCAGATAATACTGGATGCTGCAAAGGTGAGCGCCGCCAGTGGCGGAAACAGCGAACCGAAGCAGGGGCAGCGGTCGCAGAGTGCGAGGGGCTTTTGCCCCCGAAGCACGATGCGGGTACCGCAACCCGACATTTTGGCAACGCAGATGCCGTGCCGCAGCTGCCGGAGCGGTGCTTAAGCCGCAAGGCGGGAATTGTGCGGTGTTGCCTAAGGACAACGGGAATTTCAGGTTTTACGGAGAATAATTTGTAGGGGCGCACATTGTGCGCCCGCCGCCTTAGGGTAAAATGAGATATTCCGGCAAAGCCTGTTATGCTGGCCGTTGCGAGCATCGGCCCCTGCAAATGGTTTGCGGCGTTTGGCATAACCAGCAAGGTTTCTCCGCGGCGGGGTGAGAGCACCCATCTCCGGCCTAAGAGCCGCCTGACGGCGGTTGGCCTCCGAAACGCGCCTGCGGGCGCAGCGCCCTACAACCCACTTTTATTGTTCATTACAAATTATAAAGTTATCTGTAGGGAACGGTCTTGACCGTTCCGAAACACTGCTTTATACGTCATAACAGGTTTTACCGCAAAACAAAATGACCCCCACAGCCAGCGCTGCGGGGGTCATGAACTTTTATGGGGAAATATTACTTGGTGCCGAAGATGCGGTCGCCTGCATCGCCCAGGCCGGGGATGATGTAGCCGTTCTCGTTCAGCTTTTCATCCTGTGCGGCAACATAAATGTCAACATCGGGGTGTGCTTCGTGCAGGGCTTTCAGTCCTTCGGGGGCGGCAATCAGGCCAATGAACTTGATGTGCTTGGCACCGCGCTTTTTGATCTGGCCAATGGCGTCAATGGCGCTGCCGCCGGTAGCCAGCATGGGATCCAGAACAAAAACATCGCGCTCGGCAATATCCTTGGGCAGCTTGCAATAGTATTCCACAGGCTCCAGGGTCTCCTCATTGCGGTACAGGCCAATGTGGCCGACCTTTGCAGCGGGGATCAGGGTCAGCATGCCGTCCACCATGCCCAGACCGGCGCGCAGGATGGGAACCAGGGCCAGCTTGCGGCCAGCCAGCACATGGGTGCGGGCCAGAGCAATCGGAGTTTCCACTTCAACTTCCTCGGTGGGCAGGTCGCGGGTGGCCTCATAGCACAGCAGGGTGGCAATTTCGCTGACCAGATCACGGAACTCTTTGGTGCCGGTGTTGCGGTCACGCATCAGGCTGATTTTGTGCTGGATCAGGGGATGGTCTACAATTTTAACAACGCTCATGGCAGATTCTCCTTACAATATGAAAATTCATCGGATACAATGCAAAGCCTGGTCCCAGGCGGGGTACAACAGTGGGGGAGCCTTAAAGGGTTTCCAGCGCCATCATCTTGTCAATGCGCTTCTGGTGGCGGCCGCCCTCAAATTCGTGGTCCAAAAAGGCGTCAACGATCTGGCAGGCGAGGCCGGGGCCCACAACGCGGCCGCCCAGGCACAGGGTATTGGCGTTGTTGTGGCGGCGGGTATACTCGGCGCTGAACGGCTCCGAGCAGCAGCAGGCGCGGATGCCCTTGATCTTGTTGGCACACATCGACATGCCCACACCCGTGCCGCAGCACAGGATGGCGAAATCGCTGCTGCCATTGGTCACAGCGCCGCAGGTGGCGGCGGCATAATCGGGATAGTCACAGCTGGCGGTGCTGTTGGTGCCAAAGTCGCGGTAAGCAATGCCGCGCTCTTCCAAATGCTGTTTGATGGCCTCTTTCAGCTCATAACCGCCGTGGTCAGCACCCAGGGCAATCGGTTTTTCAAATTGTACAGCCATAATCAAGATCCTTTCAATTCGTGGCGGATTGTTGGGCGGCTTCGCGCTCGGCGCGCTCACGCTCAGCCTGGCTTAAACGGTGATAATCCGGCAGCAGCTCTGCGGGGGAAACGCAGGTGCCCGCATCCCACATGGCTTTGCCCGCCAGGGCAACCCCTGCGCCGCGCAAAACGCGCAGCGGCTGGGGGCAGGGCAGAATGCCGGGCTGGTCTTTATATGTATTGTAGCACAATGCGGCACCATCGCCAACAAAAATCAAAGGCTTTTTGCACTCTTTTACAAAAGTTTCCAGCGCAGTGACCGGTTCGGCGGCGTCCGGGGTCAGCCGGGCGTGGGTGGCAAGGTCAAACCCGGCCCAGTACACCTGGCCGCGGCGGGCGTCCTGTGCGCCAATCACAGTGCCTTCCCCGCACACGCCGTAAGCCAGGGCAGCCATGGTGGAAACCCCGGCGCAGGGGGTGTTGGCCGCAAAAGCCAGCCCCTTGACGGCGGCAAGACCGATGCGCAGCCCGGTAAAGCTGCCGGGACCGTTGGTCACGGCGTACAAATCCAGCTGGGCGGGGGTCAGGCCGCAGGCTTTCAGGGCGGTATCCACCATGGGCAGCAGGGTCTCGCTGTGGGTCAGCCCGGTGTTGGAAGCCATCTCATATAATAAAGTATCGTCGCGCATCACAGCGACGGCGGCAGTTTTGCCCGCCGTATCAATGGCAAGAATGTTCATTCGGGGTCAGTTCTTCCTTTCCAAAAGGGCGTGGCGTCAAGCCCCAGGCCGGGTGATGGTAATCTTGCGGGTGGTTTCATCCAGCCGGTCAATGTTAATATAAATCGGGTTTTCCAGCGCCAGCAGGTCGGCGCAGTTTTCGCTCCATTCCGCCGCAACCACAGCGCCCATATCCAGGTAATCATAAAAACCGGCGGCAGAAAGGTCCGCTTCGGTATGGATGCGGTACAAATCAAAATGGGCAAAGGGCCGCGGGCCGCGGTAGTAGTTGACAATGGCAAAGGTTGGGCTGGAAACAGGGTCCGTGCAGCCAAGGCCCTCTGCAATGCCCTGGCAGAACGCGGTTTTGCCAGCGCCCAGCCCGCCGGTAAAGGCAATCAGGCTGCCGGGGGCAAGCTCTGCGGCAAGGCGGCGGCCCAGGGCCACGGTTTCATCCCGCGAATGGGTAATATATTCTTCCATACAGCAGGCCCTCCTACAAGTAAGCGGCTAAGTCAGCATAAACTACTTTATTATACAACATCCAGCCTGCTTTGTAAAATATTTTTGTGTGGCGCGCCATAAAACGCCGCAAAGCGTGGCATATTGCACAGGAACGCGGTATAATAATCGGTAATACGAGCAGGAACCAATACCATTGCACAGGGCAATGTGCTATACTGGGAACAAGAAAAACAAAAGTGAAAGGTGGCAGGCCATTGCTGCAGCTGACACGCCGCTATTTGCGGCAGATCGACGGAATATTTCTGGCGCTGTGCGCGGCGTGTTCGGCACTCAGCGTGGTAACACTGGTTTCCATTGGGCATAACCAGCTGGGGTCCATCAACAAAGCATCGGTACAGTTCATTGCCAGCGCGCTGGGCATTCTGTTGGCGCTGATCGTTTCCACGGTGGACTACCGTGCGCTGGCTCGTGCCTGGCCGCTGCATGCGGTGCTGGCCTGGGGTATGGTGCTGCCCACCCTGCTTTTGCACAACGTCCGCCTGGGCTTTTTAACGGTGGGGTACGATGCCGGCGGTACTTCCAACTACAGCTGGTACCGGGTGGGCGGCATGACTTTCCAACCGGCGGAACTGGCCAAAATCAGCTTTGTACTGACCCTGGCCCTGCATCTGAACCATGTGCGCGGCCGGGTGAACAAGCCGGCCAATTTGCTGGCGCTGGCGGTGCATGTGCTGCTGCCGGTGCTGGCCATTCACATCCAGGGCGATGACGGCACGGCGCTGGTATTTTTAGGCATTGGGCTGGTCATGGTGTTTGCGGGCGGTATTTCCGGCTGGCTGGTGGCTGGCGGGCTGGCCGCTGCGGGCGGTGGTGCGGCCCTGCTGCTGAAACTACGCCCGGGTCTGCTGAAAGGCTACCAGGCCAAGCGTATTTTTGCCGTGCTGGACCCCGAAAACCCGGCTCTGGCCGATATCGCTTACCAGCAGAACAAGGGGGCTATGGCCATCGGAACCGGCGGATTGACCGGAACCGGCCTTTGGGGCGAGCATGTGTTTGTGCCAAACTCCTGGAATGATTTTATCTTCAGCTACCTGGCCAACGCGATGGGCTTTGTGGGGGCGGTAACGGTTCTGCTGCTGTTGCTGGGCATCTCGGTGCGCATTCTGCTGGCAGCGCTGCAAAGCACGGATGCTTTGGGCCGCTATCTGTGCGTGGGCATCTTTGCCGCACTGTTCTGGCAGTGCATCATCAACCTGGGCATGAATTTACAGGTGCTGCCGGTCATCGGGGTCACGCTGCCGTTCTTCTCGGCAGGCGGGTCCAGCGTGGTCATGGTGTATTTGTGCGTGGGGCTGGTGCTGGCGGTATCCCGCAAGAACCGCCGCAAAAAGCTGGCGGTGCCCATTGAGCTGGAACAGGTTTGACACCGGCAAATGGACGCACTAAAATAGAAAAAGGCACTGCGGTAAGCGGTTGGCCTTTGGACTAAGAGCTTAGGAAACTAAGAACCGCCACTTGACCCGGTGGAGGTTCTTGCTTTTCACAGTGACCGTTGCGCTGCTGCCGTAATTCGACCGCCTGTGCAAGATGAGGCAACAAAACAGACAAAATAGAGCCGGTGTACCGTAAGATGAATCAAACGGTACACCGGCTTTTATAGTGTCAGGCTTCCTCTTTTTTACTGGGGCTGCACAATGCGGGGATCAGGCAGATGGCTGCCGCCGCTACCAGAATATACACGGTGCGGGCCGCCCAGCTTGTCTGGCCGCCCAGCAGCCAGGCAATGATATCCAGCTTCCAAATGCCCACAAAGCCCCAGTTCAGCCCGCCAATGATAGCCAGCAGCAGGCAGATTTTTGAAAGAACAGAATTGCACATGTTGGAAAACACTCCTTCCTGTAATGGAAGTATGCCCATGCCGCGGTGTGTCTATTCGATTTTCTGCCACCGGGCGGAAGTTTGGGCAAAAACAGCACCGCACAGCAGAAGGGCGGTGGGGTTAGTCGTCAGGTGGAAGGGCTGAACTTCCATATAGGCGTAAGCCAGCATGGCAAACAGGCAGCAAACCTCAACCCGGCGGCCCTGTTTGGCGTGACCCCACAGGGCGGCGGCAAACAGAATACCCAGCAGCGCGGCGACCACCGGACCAAACTGAAACAGTGCAAAAGCAAAGCTGTTATCCACTGTGGGCCAGTTGAACACCTGCCCTGCAATTTTGACATCCAGCAGGCGGTAGGCCATCCAGGTCAGCGAGATGCGGCAGGTGAGCAGGGAGTCCAGCTTTGCCAGCCATGCGGGGCCGATATCATTGTTCCACGGTCCCACCTTGATGACCAGCAGCGGCAAAAGGTAACTGACCGCCGCCGTAAGCCCCACCATACCGGCGCAGGTGCCGGGCCACCAACGGGGTACACTGTGACCGGCGCGCAGGCGGCAGAACATCAGCCCAACGGCCAGCGCCAGCGTGCACAGCGCAGCGCTGCGGCTGGCGGGCCCCACCAGCAAAAACACGCCGACGGCAAATACCAGCAGGCAGTCCACCCAGCGCACCTTTTGGGCACGCAGCAGGGCATAGGCCAATACCAGGCCGAACACCAGTCCGCCGAATGTGTTGGGGTGGCCGTAGCCGTAAGTGCCGCGCAAAGCGCCCATCCGCTCGCTGGTCAGGTCCGGAGCAACGATCCCGGCAAAGTGCAGTGCCAGCACCACCGCCATGGCGGCACAGCCGCTGGCAAAATAGACTTGCAGCGGGCGGCGCAGGGGAACATCCTTGGCGGCAAGCACCGCCACCACAATGCCGATCCACCAGATGTTCTGGCTGTTGAAATAGACCCAGCGGGCAATGAAATACAGCGCTCCGCCAGCCAGCAGCTCCCGCCAGGTGTAGCGGGTGCCGAACAAAATCTTGGCACCAAAGCACAGGAACGCGAGCCATTCCAGCACGGGGCTCATCACGCCCTGCACCCACGCCCAGTTCTGGCGCGCCATGCTGTTGCAGAACACCACGCTGATCTCATACGCGGCCAGCCCGGCGGCAAACAGAATACGGCCAAGCTGCAGTCGCCATTCGGCCAGCTGCTGCCCAAATAACAGGCGCGGCGTGTTCCACAGGCCGTGCAACGCCCCGCGCAGCCCGCCGCCCCTGGCAAGGGCAAAAAATAGGTCAAAAACCGCTGCGGCAAAGAGCGCCAACAGCAGAAAATTAGCAAAACCAAACAAGGGATTCCCTCCTGAAAAAACGCATGGCCCTGTGTTTGACAAGGGCGGGTGCGGATGGTATGCTTCTATTATAAAGATTTTGGACGCAGCACACAAGGGGGCAAAGAATGACGGCACAACGCTATCAGGCAATTTTTGATTGGTTCCGTGCCCGCCCGGCGGCGCTGCGGGCGCTGGGATATGCACAAAAGATCAGCGTGCTGGGAGTATATCTGGTGTATGGCGCGGTGTTGGCCGTTACGCTCTGGCAGCGCAGCGGCCAGTTCTGGCGCGTGCTGGCGGTCCCGGCGGCGGCGTTCGTTTTGGGCACGCTGCTGCGCGTGGCCATTAACCGCCCGCGCCCGTATGAGGCATTGAACTTTACGCCGCTGTTCCCCAAGGATACCAAAGGCCAAAGCATGCCCAGCCGCCACTGCTTTTCCGCCGCAGCCATTGTGGCGGCGGCGTTTACCGTGTGGGTGCCGCTTGGCGTGGCCGCCTGCCTGCTGGCGGCGGTTGTGGCTGTGACCCGCGTGCTGACAGGGGTGCATTACCCCAGCGACGTACTGGCTGGCCTGGCCTTTGGCGCCGGGGCGGCTGTGATCGGCTTCCTTTTATGACATGAGGATGATAACTGTGAAACAATACAAAAAAATAATTGTTGCTGTGGCAGCTGCCGCAATACTGGCCCTGCCCCTGAGCGGGTGCAGCTTTAACGATGTGATGCTGTACCTGTACGGTGGTGACAGCTTTACCAAAGAGGAAGGCGAGGACTACCAGACCTATGACGGCGAAAACGGTATAAGTGTAACCTATGATGCCAATATCTGGAACGAACCCAGCATGTCGCAGGAGGATACCATTGGCATTACCACTGGCAACAAGCTGAGCTATACGGCGGTACTGCTGCAGGTATCGGATGTTTACACGGACTTTTTGGAAGAATCCGCCGCGGAATTGAACGAGGAAGCCCAGACGGTGCGATATGACTTTGATTTGACCATCCCCGATGCAGAAACCGAGTCCGTCCGGTATGACTGCGGCACTTACCAGATGATCCTGGCCGAAGTGAACTATGACTGCGGCGTTACGCTGCATGTATCGGCAGCATCCCGCTCTGCCAGCTATGACCAGATCGTGGCGCTGCTGCAAAACGTGTACCCCACCGGTCACACGCCGGAAACGGCAGAATAAAAAGCAGCAGCCTTTTGCGGGCTGCTGCGGGTGGGAAAGGTTGGCTTGTAAAGGGGAAGTATGCCGTGTTCCGGGGTGAAATATCTGGCAAAGCCCCTATAAATGGGGTTCGGCACAAGTTTTGTAATACGCAACAGGACGAGGCTGTGGCGGGGTGAGGGCACCCCGCCCTACTGCCACTACAAAATCAGCGGATGAAATTGGTGCGGATGGTATTTTCTGCCTTGGGCGGCTCAATCCCTGCGGCTTTGCCTGCGGCAATGCACTTCAAGATCCAGGCCATGTTGTGGCCCAGGTTGCGCATGATCTGCATGCCCTCTTCGTCCAGGGCGGCCTGTTCGGCGTTGCTGCCGTGTACCATCGGCCAGTAGGTGGAGCTGATCAGCGGCATCTGGCAGAACTGGGGAACCTTTTCCAGGGCTTCCAGTGCGCTGGTGGTGCCGGCGCGGCGGGCGCTGGTAACAATAGCGGCGGGCTTTTGTGCCAACAGGCGGCCTGCGCTGTAGCCCAGCCGGTGCATGAAGCCCAGCATGCTGGCAGCGGCGGTGGAATAATGTACCGGAGCACCAAACACAATGCCGTCGGCCTTTTCCACCAGCGGCAGAACATCAACGACTGGCCCGCCGAATACGCAGTGTCCGGCTTTGGCGCAGCCGCCGCAGCCCACACAGCCGCCCACCGGGACAGCGCCAATGTGGTAGATGGTGGTTTCGATGCCGTCAGCGTTCAAAGCCTTGGCAATCTCCTGCAAAGCAGCGTCTGTACAGCCATGTGCGTGCGGGCTGCCGTTGATAAGAAGTACGTTCATAATCGTTATGCCTCCGTTTTGAGAAAAAAGCTTTTGCTGCGGGGAAAGTTGGTGCACCGGGGTGCTCATACCCGGAACCGCCGATCCCCCTGTATAAACTATATTATAGCACGCCCAAAGAAATGTTGAAAACCCTGAAAGGGAAGAAGGTCAAACACCATGCCTGTAACCTGCACCAATTATAAATTGAAATGCGGCGGCTGCCCGCTGCTGAACCAGTCCTACCCCGACCAGCTCAAGCGCAAGCAGCAGTTGGAACAACGCCTGCTAGGGCGGTTTGCCCCGGTATCCCCCGTGCTGGGGCAGGCAGAACCTTGGCATTACCGTAATAAGGCCATCGCTACCTTTGCCACCGGGCCGCGTGGACGACTGACATGCGGCATTTATGCAGCGGGCACCCACCGCGTGCTGCCGTATACGGACTGCTTGCTGCAGGATACCGTCATTAACCAGACCATTGCCGCTGTGCTGGAAGCCGCCCGCGCCTGCCGCTGGCCTGCTTTTGAGGAGGATCGCGGCACCGGTCTGCTGCGCCATGTGCTGGTGCGCCGCGGTAAAACCAGCGGTCAGGTGCTGGTGGTGCTGGTGACCGCGCAGGAAAACCTGCCCGGCAGCCGCAATTTTGTGAAAGCCCTGCGGGAAAAGGCCCCCTGGGTGACCAGCGTGGTGCAGAACTGCAATCCCCGCCGCACCAGCGCGGTGCTGGGCAGCGATGTGCGTACCCTGTATGGCCCCGGCAAAATTACCGATACGCTGTGCGGGCTGCAATTCGCCATTTCGCCCCGCAGCTTTTACCAGGTCAACCCGGAACAAACCGAAGTGCTGTACGCCAAGGCCATTGAGTTCGCTGCCCTGACCGGCAAAGAAACAGTGATCGATGCCTACTGCGGCATTGGCACCATCGGCCTGTGCGCGGCGGGCAGGGCAAAGCAGGTCATTGGCGTGGAGCGCAACCCGGACGCGGTGCGCAATGCCTGCGCCAACGCCGCAGCCAATAAGATCAACAACGCGCGGTTCATCTGTGCCGATGCAACCGATTGGATGCGCGCTGCGGCACAGCCCAACTCTGGCTTGCCGCACCCCGATGTTGTATTCCTGGACCCCCCGCGGGAGGGCAGCACCCCCGCCTGCATTGATGCAGTGGCTGCCATGAAACCCAAACGCGTGGTTTACGTCAGCTGCAACCCCGAAACTCTTGCCCGTGATTTGACCCACTTGACCCGCCGCGGATGGAAAGCATTAAAAATCCAGCCCGTGGATATGTTCCCCCACACGGAACATGTGGAGACGGTATGTCTCTTAGTTCTGAGAAACCCGGTAACACATATCAACATTGATGTGGATGTGGAAGAAATGGTGCAGGATAAAAGAGGACGGGCAACCTATGGGCAAATCAAGGATTATGTTCTGGAACGCAGTGGTTTGAAGGTCAGCAGTCTCTATATTGCTCAGGTAAAGCAAAAACACGGCATTATTGAGCGCGAGAACTACAATAAACCGAAATCTGAGGATGCCAAGCAGCCACAATGCCCACCGGAAAAGGAAAGAGCCATTACGGAGGCATTGAAACATTTTGGAATGCTATAAAATAAAGGAGGTGCTTCATGTATAACCCACAGCTTGAAACTTTTCTGCGCGTGGCGGATGCAGGCAGTTTCAACAAAGCCGCCGAAGAAAGCTACATCACGCCCACGGCTGTCATCAAGCAAATCAATCTTTTAGAAGAATCCCTCGGCGTGAAGCTCTTCGACCGTAGCCACCGGGGGCTGCAACTCACAAAAGCTGGGCGCTCTATGTACCAGGATGCAAAATATATCATCCAGTATTGCCGGGACTCCGTGACTCGGGCAAAAAACGCCATGCAGGAGGATGAGAATATCATCCGCATCGGCTCGTCCCCCATGACGCCCGCACAGCTTTTGATGGATCTCTGGTCGAGAGTGCAAGCATTGCACCCCGATATTAAATTCCAGATCGTGCCCTTTGAGAACACGCCGGAAAATGCGCGGGAAATTCTTGCCAATCTCGGCAAAAACATTGATATTGTAGGCGGTATTTTTGATGAGACCATGCTGCACCTGCGGGGCTGTGCCGGGTTGGAATTGGTCAGAGGCCCGTTCCACTGTGCTGTTTCCATTCACCATCGAC
>OLQR01000991.1_pt1 | contig 18782 bp, 19 predicted proteins | sample 1671881 | NCBI WGS metagenome assembly OLQR01 (sample SAMEA3136623, study PRJEB25190) | human gut metagenome | biome: human gut; feature: human-associated habitat; material: faeces | place: Austria | collected 2013 | reverse complement strand
CGGCGCATGGCATGAGCGCCAGCGAACTTTTATCGTCGCGGCTGATGTTTCCCACGCCCCTTGCCTCCGACAAAAACACCTGCCGGGACTCGTCGCACCTGGAGGTGTCGCTCTCCGGCAATGGGAGCCTGCGCAAACGGAACCGGGATGGGACGATCTGGAGTGTTCCGCTGTCGGCGGCGGTGTTCTATCTCACCCCGGAAGCCGTGGAGGACCAGGCGCTGAACCCGGACTGGGTGGAATGGCTCATGGGCTTCCCCCAGGGATGGACGGCCGTATCCTCTGGGCCGCCGACCCGGAGGGCGTCCCCCGCATAACGGAGGACACGAAGGACCGGGCCCTGCGGCTGAATGCCCTGGGCAACGCGGTCTGCCCGCCCCAGGCCTATCCCATTTTTCACTATATCGCGGCGATTGAGACCGGGGCGTGCGCCAGCATCTGCCCCTACGGAGGAGGTGACGGATAAATGCAGGAATGGAAAGCCTCCGAAAAGGAGGCGCAGAAGATGACCCGTGATGGGGCCATCTCGGTGAACCTGGTGACTGGAGAGGCCACCCATATTTCAGACCGTCCCCCGGAGCAGGATTATTCTTCTGCGGATGAAACGGCGGGGGCATTGAACCGGGCGGCGGACGAGGTGGTGGGACACCGGGAACACCGACAGGCGAAAAAGGCGCGGCGAAAGCGGCGCGACACCTTTCGGGAGGGTGAGGCGGCCAGGGACCGCCCTTCCTCCCGTTTGCAGTTTTCCGAGACAGACCAGACGGCGCCGGAACTGAAAAAGGCCATCCGCAAGTCGGACAAGGCGGCGGATCGGCTGGACGCGGCGAAAGCTGCTGCCCCCATCAAGCCTCCCGGCAAGGAGCATGGCAACCCATTGTCCCGACCGGTGCAGGAAATACGGTCCACCCTCCACGGCGAAGTGAGCAAGGTGGAGGGCGATAACTCCGGTGTTCAGGCCGGCCACCTGGGAGAACGGCAGATTGAGAAGGCCGTGGGCTATGGCAATCGGCGTTTCCATCAGGCGCGCGCGGACCGGAAACTGAAACCCTGGCGGGATGTAAAACAGGCGGAGCAGGCAGCGGTGAAAGCCAATGCCGATTTCTACTGGCGGAAGTCCGTCATAGAAAATCCCCAGCTTGCGTCCAGTAACCCCATCTCCCGCCTGTGGCAGAAAAAGCGGCTGCAAAAGCAGTATGCCGCCGCACATCGGGCAGGGACCGGCGCGGCCCAGGCTGCGGGAAAGGCATCCCAGACCGCCGCTTCCGCAGCGAAGAAAGGCGGCGGGACCATCGCCCAGAAGCTGGGCGGGCTTGTGACGAAGAACAAACACACCCTTCTCATTGTGGGAGGGATCGGCTTGATCCTCATGCTCATCATGGGGCTGATGCAGTCATGCACTTCCATGTTCGGGGGCGGGACTTCCGGCCTGGTGGCGTCCTCCTATCTCTCCGAGGACGCGGACCTGACCGGGGCCGAGGCCGCCTATTGCGGGATGGAGGCGGAGCTTCAAGAATACCTGGACACCTACGAGGCCACCCACGACTATGACGAATATCACTTTGACCTGGATGAGATCGAGCATGACCCCTATGTGCTGCTGTCCATCCTGTCCGCCCTCCATGAGGGGGTGTTCACCCTGGACGAGGTGCAAGGGGATCTGGAGATGCTGTTTGAAAAGCAGTACATCCTGACGGAAACAGTCACGACAGAGACCCGCTACCGCACCGAGACCCGGACGGACAGCGAGGGCAACGAGTACGAAGTGGAGGTTCCTTATAGTTGGTACATCTGCACTGTCACCCTGGAAAACTTCGACCTCTCCCATGTGCCAGTCTACATCATGGGCGAGGACCAGCTCTCCATGTACGCCCTGTATATGTCCACCCTGGGCAACCGGCCGGATTTGTTCCCGTCCTCCGGGTATGTGGGCAAGTATGTGGAGAACCCGCCCACGGCCTGGGACATCCCCGCCGAGTATCTGACAGATGAACGCTTTGCCACCCTTATCACCGAGGCGGAGAAATACCTGGGGTATCCCTATGTGTGGGGCGGCTCCAGTCCGGAGACCTCCTTTGACTGCTCCGGCTTCGTGAGCTATGTGCTGACCAACAGCGGCCTGTGCAACACCGGGCGGCTGGGCGCCCAGGGGCTCTACAATATCTCCACGCCGGTATCCGACCCCCAGCCGGGCGACCTGGTGTTTTTCGTGGGGACTTATGACACCCCAGGCGTTTCCCATGTGGGTATTTATGTGGGCGACAATATGATGTTGCACTGCGGGGACCCAATCTCTTACACGAACCTGAACACCAGCTACTGGCAGTCTCACCTCTATGCCTATGGCCGGCCGCCGTACAACTGACGGGAGGTGTTCTATGCTCTCTTTACGGCCAGTATCTCTGTCCGAGGCTAACTCTTTTGTCGCGGAGCACCACCGCCACCACAAGCCAGTGCGGGGGCACAAATTCTCCCTGGGCTGTATGGTGGATGGACAGCTTGTGGGCGTCGCTATCGTGGGGCGGCCTGTCAGCCGGTATTTGGATGACGGGCTGACCCTCGAAGTCAACAGGCTGTGTACGGACGGGACGCAAAATGCTTGCAGTTTCCTCTACGGCGCAGCGGCGCGAGCTGCCAGAACAATGAGATACCGAAAAATCATCACTTACATTTTGGATACAGAGAACGGTGTGAGCCTTCGGGCAGCAGGCTGGAAATGTGCCGGTCTGGCCGGTGGCAAGGTTTGGACCGGAAAACGCCGCCCTTCTGAACCTCTGTATCCAGCACAAATGAAATACCGATACGAAAAGGAATTAAGTGGGAGGTGAAACAGACATCAATATGGTTTCTTACGGGGGCGGCGCCAACAGCACCGCCCTTTTGATCGGCCTGCACCAGCACCACATCCCGGTGGACCTGATCCTCTTTGCGGATACCGGGGCGGAACATCCCCACACCTATGCCTACCTGGACGTCATGGATCGCTGGCTGAAGGGCCACGGGATGCCGCCCATCACCAGAGTCTACAAGACCACGCGGGACGGAAAGCGGCTGACCCTGGAGCAGGAGTGCTTGCAGAGCGGCACCCTGCCCTCTATGGCCTACGGCTTCAAGCGGTGTTCCCTGAAACACAAGATCGGGCCGCAGGAAAAATACTGCAACCACTATGAGCCATGCCGTCGAACCTGGGAGGCGGGCAAGCGGGTGGTCAAATTCATCGGCTACGATGCGGGCGAGGGCTACCGCAGCGACAAAGTGCTGCTGGGAGACCTGGCTGACCCGAAATACAGCAAGTGGTATCCCCTGATGGAATGGGGATGGGACCGGGCGGCGTGTATGCAGGCCATTGAAGATGCGGGCCTGCCCCAGCCGGGGAAATCCTCCTGTTTCTTCTGCCCCAGTATGCGGGCAGAGGAGATCATCTATCTGCGGGACCACCACCCGGACCTGTTCCGGCGGGCCATCGCCCTGGAGGACAACGCCAGCCCCAATTTGAAAACGGTCCAGGGCCTGGGCCGGAACTACTCATGGAAAGAACGATTTGGAAAGGAGTTTTGCGAACATGGCAACTGTTGATAAGATTCGCCGCGATATTGAAAAGACCAGGGAGAAGATCTCCGAGCAGCAGAAGCGCCTCCGCACCCTGGAGGCCCAGCTCACCGAGGAGGAGAACCTGGAGATCGTCCGCATGGTCAAGGCGGTGAAGATGGACAACCGGGAACTGACGGCCTTCCTGAAGGCCTATGCCAGCGGCCTTATCACCCTGCCGGAGGGCATGATGGAGGCGGAGGCCGCGGCGGACCCCGGCGAGGAAGATATAGAGGATCACGAGAATGAGGAGTAAAAAGATCATCCGCCTGTTTACGTCGATGCTGGCCGTGGTGCTTTGTACCACGGCTTTTGCGGTTCCGGCCTTCGCCGGCGGCGGAGAGGGAGAACCCTATTATACAGAAACCGCCGAGCCGGAAGCGACGGAGCCGGCGGCGGAGGAGCCCGCAGAGGAGACCACCGGAGGCATGGAGCCGGAGGGACAGCCGCTGACCCCGGAGGGCAATGCTACGCTGGTGGACGATTTCTACGGCGACAAGCAGCTCATCACGGTCACCACCAAGGCAGGCAACTATTTCTATATTTTGATCGACCGGGCAAACGAGGACGCGGAGACCGCCGTTCACTTCCTCAATCAGGTGGATGAGGAGGACCTCATGGCCCTGATGGAGGATGGAGAGACCCAGGAGGAACCCGCGGCCTGCACCTGTACCGAGAGGTGCCAGGCCGGGGCAGTGAATACCTCCTGCCCGGTCTGCTCTGTCAACATGAGCGAGTGCGCCGGCGCGGAGCCGGAGGTTGAACCTGAACCGGAGCCGGAGGAGGAGTCCGGCGGTGGCGGCACCCTGGCGCTGGTCCTGGTGCTGCTGGTGCTGGGCGGTGGCGGTGCCTTTGCTTACATCAAGTTCATCAAGCCCAAGCAGGCGGCCAAGGCCAGCGCGGACCCGGACGACTATGATTTTGAGGACGAGGAGGACTACATCAACGAGGACGAACCGGAACAGGAAGAAGAAACAGAGGAAACGAAATGAAGCTGGTGATCTGCGAGAAACCGAGTGTTGCAAAATCCATCGCGTCGGCCCTGGGTGTCACATCCAGGGCCGATGGCTGTTTTGAGGGGAATGGGCTCATCGTTTCCTGGTGTGTGGGCCATCTGGTGTCCCCGATGGACGTAGCGGGCTATGACCCCGGCTACAAAAAGTGGAAGTATGATGACCTTCCCATCCTGCCGGAGCCCTTCCGCTATGTACTGGTGAAGGGAAAAGAGGACGCCTTCCAGAACCTGAAACGCCTTATGGACCGGGAGGATGTCACCGAGCTGGTCAACGCCTGCGACGCCGGGCGGGAGGGCGAACTCATCTTCCGGCTGGTCTATGAAATGGCGGGCTGCCAGAAACCCTTCTCCCGGCTGTGGATCTCCTCCATGGAGGATGCGGCCATCCGGGAGGGCTTCCAGGACCTGCGCCCCGGCGCGGAGTATGACCCGCTGTACCAGTCCGCCCTCTGCCGCCAGAAAGCAGACTGGCTCATTGGGATCAACGCCACAAGACTTTTTTCTGTCCTCTACCACCGCACCCTGAATGTGGGGCGGGTGCAGACCCCCACCCTTGCCATGCTGGTGGACCGGGACAGCAAAATCACAATGTTCCGCAAAGAGAAATACCATCATGTGCGCCTGACCCTGGGCGGGGCCGAGGCGGTGTCGGAGAAGATCGCCGCCCCGGAGGAGGCGGAGGCCCTGAGGGCGGCCTGTGCCGGCGCGGAGGCAGTCTGCGCTTCCGTCACCCGTGAACAGAAGAAAGAGGCACCGCCCAGGCTCTACGACCTGACCACCCTCCAGCGGGAGGCCAACCGCATCTTCGGCTACACGGCGAAACAGACGCTGGACTACGCACAATCCCTCTATGAGAAAAAGCTGCTGACCTATCCCCGGACGGACAGCCGGTTTTTGACCGCCGACATGGCGGAGACCGCTTCGGTGGTCCTCCACCTGGCGGCCAAGGTACCGCCCTTTGACGGGTGCGGGGAGTTCTTCCCGGATGTGTCCTTGCTGGTAAATGACAAGAAGGTGTCCGACCACCACGCCATCATCCCCACGCTGGAGCTGGAGAAAGCGGACCTGTCCGAACTGCCCGTGGGCGAGCGCAATATCCTTCTGCTGGTGTGCCGGGAGCTGCTGTGCGCGGTTGCAGAGCCGTATGTGTACGAGGCTGTCACGGCGACCTTTACCTGCGGCGGGCAGACCTTCACCGCCAAGGGGCGCCATGTGCTGTCCCTGGGATGGAAGGACATTGACCGCATTTTCCGCGCTTCCCTGAAGGAGAAGCCGGAGGACGAAGCAGAACCCGCCGCCCTGCCGAGCTTCACCAAGGGGCAGACTTTTGACCAGGTGGAGGCCGCTGTTACCGAACACTTCACCGCCCCGCCCAAGGCCTACACGGAGGACACCCTCCTGTCGGCAATGGAGAACGCCGGCAAGGATGACATCCCGGAGGATGCGGAACGGCGCGGCTTGGGGACCCCGGCCACCAGGGCGGCGATCCTGGAGAAGCTGGTGGCGGCCGGGTTTGTGGAGCGCAAGAGCAAAAGCCTCATTCCCACCAAAGCGGGGATCAACCTGGTCACGGTCCTGCCGGACACCCTGACCTCTCCCATACTCACGGCGGAGTGGGAACAGAAGCTGACCGGCATTGCCAGGGGCGAGGCGGACCCCACTTCGTTTTTGGCGGGAATTTCTGAAATAACGCGGGAGCTTGTGAAAAATTACTCCCACATTTCCGAGGAGAGCCAGAAGCTGTTCGCCCCGGAGCGCGAGACCGTGGGCCTCTGTCCCCGCTGCGGCAAACCGGTGTACGAGGGCAGGAAGAATTTTTACTGCTCTGACCGCTCCTGCCAGTTTGTGTTGTGGAAGGATGACCGTTTCTGGACCTCCCGCAAGAAGGAACTGACCAAGAAGATGGCCGGCGACCTGCTGAAGAAGGGCCGCACCTCCGTCAAGGGGATGTGGTCTGAAAAGAAGGGCTCCACCTATGACGCGGTGGTGGTGCTGGACGATACCGGCGAGAAGTATGTCCGCTTCAAATTGGAGTTCCCCAAACGGAAGGAGGGCGTGAATGGCAGATAAAGCAATCCCGGATATTTCCCTGGGCGGCGCTGAACAGAACATGAGCCGGGAGGAGCTGGCGGCGGTGGCGAAAACCGTTGCCGCCCTCTCCCCGGAGGACCGGGATCTTCTGGCCGCCGTCCAGGAGTCCCCCTATCGGCTGACCACGGCGGAGCAGTTCCTGGAATTTGAGAAAAATGTGGACTGCTTCGTGCTGGAGCCCCATGTCCAGACCCTGGAGGACCTGGGCTGGGAGTACCTGGAGGAGAAGCTGACCATCGGCCTGACCGATGACCTGCGGGCCGCCATTGACCCCGCCCCCTTCGGCCGGCGCGCCCAGGAGGAGGACCGGGGGGTGCTTCACCAGCCGGGGGTATCTGTTCCCCACGGGCGATGAGTGGCAACACGACCACCCCCAGGAGAAGCAGGCGGACCGCAAGCCCTCTATCAAGGAACGTCTGGAACAGAGCAAGCAGGAGTGCATGGGGAAAAACAAGGCGCCGGCGCCCCACAAGGGGAAGTCCGAGCTGGAACTGTAAGGAGGTGTCGCTATGCCCCATTATGAATATGACAAGGACTATCCCTTCGCCGCCTTCATCACCAACCTGGGCAAGTACAACGAGGGCTCTTTGGTGGGTGAATGGGTGAAGTTCCCCACCACGGCGGAGGAGCTGCAAAAGGTGTTTGAGCGGATCGGCATTGGCTCCAAGGACGACTTCGGGCAGCCCTATGAGGAGTGGTTCATCACCGACTATGACTGCTATGTGGACGGCCTCTATGACAAGCTGGGCGAGTATGAGAGCCTGGACGAGCTCAACTACCTGGCCTCCAAGCTGGACGAGATGAGCCAGGGCGAGTACGAGCAGTTCCAGGCGGCTATGGAGATCGGCGACCATTCCGGCAGTTTGCAGGAGATCATCAACCTGACCGAGAACCTGGACTGCTATGATGTGTACCCCGACATCCGCGACCATGACGACCTGGGCCGGTATTACATCGAGGAGCTGGACGCCATGCAGGTGCCGGAGCACCTGCGGAACTACATCGACTATGAGGCCTACGGCCGGGACGTCGCCCTGGAGGAGGGCGGCGAATTTACCGACTTCGGCTATGTGCGGGATACCGGGGACACCTTCCATGAATATTACGATGGCGAACACGGCAGTATCCCGGAGGAATACCGGGTGATGACCTTCCAGGACGATATTCCCGAAGAAGAAGTTTCGGAATGGGCAATGGACATCGCCTACGATATGGACGAGTTCTTCCGCCAGCACGACCCGCAGTACGCCGCCGAGCACCCGGAGGAGCACGCGGCGAAAGAAGAAATCTATGAAAACCTGATGGCCGGCCGCATTTCTGCCCTGGATGAGAAGCTGGCCGCCCTGGGGCAGACCCAGGAGGACTATCTGCCTTCGGAGATCGAGAAGTTCAAAGACGCCACCGGCTATGAGGAATTTCTTGACTTTGATCCGGCGGTGATCCGGGAGGCCATCCAGAACCCGGACAAGTCCCATGTGGACGAGATGCTGGCTTTTGCGGAGCAGGCGGGCCGGGAGTATGAGGCGGAGCTGTCCGGGCAGGCCCCGGCGCCCTCCCCGGATGACCGGGAGACCGGCGAAACGGTACGGACCCCCAGGGGGACCTTTTATGTGACGGATATGAGCCGGGAGCAGATGGAGGCGGCCGGGTACGGCTTCCACCATCAGTCCGACGATGGGAAGTACCTCATCATGGGCAACGGCTCCCGCGCCTTCGCTATCCGCAGCGAGGAGGCCCAGGAGCACGCCGCCCCGGAGAAGCTGACCGTTTTGGTGGTGGAGCCCATGAAGGAGCCCTATGTGAAGGAGATCGACCCCGGCCTCCATTCGTTACAGGCGGAGGTGGGCGGCGATATTGCCACCGCTTATCCCTTCTCCGACCCGGTGGGGCTGGTCTGCAACGATGAGGGCAAGCTCATTGGCCTGGAGCTGAACCGGGGCCTGCGGGATGAGCATGGGGAGATTTATGACGTCATGGCCGGCACCTTCCTGGTGGTGGGGCTGAGCGAGGACAGCTTCACCTCCCTGACCCCGAAGCAGGTGCAGAAATATACGGAACACTTCAAGCAGCCGGAGCAGTTCATCAGCCTGAACAGGCAGATCATCGCCCTGCCGGTGGAGCCGGAGAACCCGCTCCGCACCGCAGAGATGACCCTGGAGGATGACTACGGGATGATCGACGGGGTGCTGAACAACGGCCGCAGGGGTGAGGAGCTGGAGAAGGCCCAGGGTGAGGCGCGCAGGACCACGCCGGAGAAAAAGCCCTCCATCCGGGAGCGGCTGGCGGAGGCCAAACGGGAGTGCGGCGAGCGCAAGCCCCCGGACAAGGTTCAGCAGAAGAAGCCCCCGGAGCACGACCTATGAGCCGGAGCAAGAAGTGGCGGCTGGAGCGGTCCTTCTTCCTGGGGGAAAACGGCCGCCGCAGGTACAACAAGATCTGCAAGGGCTGTGTCCATCCCTGCAAGCAGAGCTTCCGGGCAGTCCTCATCGCCTGTCCCCATTACCAGTCCGCACGCTCGAAAAAGTGCGCAGATAGGGGTTGAAAATGGGCTGAAAAATCGTCTGTGGCGGCTTTTCCGGGAGCCGCCCTTATGATTTCCCATGCGGGCCTCTCCCTCTGATTTGAGGGGTGCAGAGAGGCGTTTTTGAACACTTTTCCATAACAGAGCGGGAGCGCCGCCTTCGGTTTGGGCCGAGGGTGACGCTCCCGCTTCTTTTTTTGTTCTCTTTTTTCTCTTTCAATCAGGATCGGACGGGAAGGATATTCGCCGTAGTAGGCGCTGTGGGAATGTGCGTAAACGGTCATGCTTGCGGAACTGTGGGAAACGATGTTTGCGGGCTGTGGGAAAGCCGGCGGCTTTTCCATCGGGCCGTGAATATCTGTTTTCCATCGGCGGAGCGGCCGTTTTCCACATTTTCATCGTGTAAAATGGTTGAAAATGTTCTTTGTGTTGCGCTTCTGCGAGATAAGATGTATAATAAGTGTGGTTAGTTAATGCTAACCTTAATTTCGATATATGGAGGCAGTTATGGGGATATGGAAAACTTTTTTTAATAATACCCGCAAGCCGGAAGGGCTGCTTGGCAGGTGCATGGTGGACAGCATGAATCACGCCCATGCTGCCCTGGCGGACTGGGGCCTCAGCCGTTTGCCGGAAACCGGCCCCTCTCAAATCGCGGAGCTGGGCTGCGGCGGCGGTCGGAATATTCGGGCGCTTCTGCGAAAATATCCGGCTGCAACTATTACTGCTCTGGATTATTCAGAAATATCCGTAGAAAAGGCTAAGAGGGTCAATCGTGAGGGTCTGCAAGCCGGCCGCTGCCAGATTTTGCAGGGAGATGTATCCCGCCTCCCCTTTGGGGATGGTTCGTTTGATCTGGCGACCGCATTTGAAACCGTATATTTCTGGCCTGGCCCGGTGGAGAGTTTCCGGGAGGTGTACCGCACCCTGCAACCGGGCGGCATTTTTTTAATCGTCAATGAGTCGGACGGGGAAAACTCCCAGGACAACAAATGGCTTTCTGTCATTGATGGGATGAGAATCTACAATGGAGACCAGCTTGCCCGTTTTCTCACCGAGGCTGGTTTTTCTAAGGTCATCATGGATAAAGACGCCAAAAAGCACTGGCTCTGTGCGCTGGCGATCCGGTAGAATACGGGGCAAATCCATAACAGAGAGTTCCTTATGAAAAACGCAGTAGGGCAGGAGAATTTCCATGAACTGGACGCGCACCATCCTGGACGGGCTTGCCATGGCGGCCTACTTTAACCTATTTGCCGCTACGGTGGCGCTGTATCAGCCCCGGCTGATGTTTCCCAGCTATCCGCCCGCCATCATCAAGGCGGCGAACAGGCCGCCTACCAGAGAGGAAAACCGTTTTTACTGGCTTTGGATCTGCTTTGGAGAGCTGCTGCCTCTCCTTCTTTATGGTGCGGTCAGCGCTGTGGAGGGCGGGACAACCGGATTCTGGCGTCTATCCCTGATGGGATACATCCAGTGGATGATGATCAACATAGGCGATCTTCTTTTTCTGGATGTGTGGCTGATCCAGAAAAAAGCGAAAGACCGTTTTGTGATCCCTGGTACAGAGGGACATCCCGGCTATGAGTTCACAGACTGGATGAAGGGCTATGCGCTGCCAGAGCACCTGCTCCAATGGCCGCTGCTGCTGTGCCCGCTCATGGCGGCGGCTCAGGCGGGATTGGGGCTGTTATTGCAAAAGATAGGATAGGAGATGGTTCAAATGAAACAACATCAAAAGCAACAAAAAATAATCCGACTCGGCACCCACGGCGAGGACTACGGAAGCTGGATGTCTAACCCGGTTTTTTACATGATCGGTGGGCTGTTGACCCTGTCGGCGGTGCTGGCAGCGCTATCCTTTTCCATGTTTCATATTGCCGCGCTCGGCATCCTGTTCTCTGTTGCCGCAGCGGCGCTGCTTGCCCTGCTGATCTGGTGTGCATGGATACGGAAACAGTACGCTTTCGGCGGCGGAGGAATGATGGAGCGGGTCCATCAGGTCGTCCTCTCCCATCTGGATTTTGACGGGCAGGGACAACTTCTGGAGGTTGGATGCGGCTCCGGCGCACTGAGCATACGGGCGGCTCTCACCTGGCCGGACGCCCAAATCACCGGCATGGACTATTGGGGTGTGGCCTACGGCTATGGTCAGGCCATGTGCGAGAAAAATGCCGAGAGCGAGGGCGTCGGCTTCAGGTGTGCGTTCCGGCACGGGGATGCCAACAAGCTGGATTTCCCTGATGAGAGTTTCGACGCCGTGGTGAGCAACTATGTCTACCACAATGTAATGGGTGCGGACAAGCAGGCTCTGCTGTTGGAGACCCTGCGGGTGCTGAAAAAGGGCGGCGTCTTTGCGCTCAACGATGACATGAAGCCAAAAATGTACGGGGACATGGATGCCTTTGTCCAAAAGCTGCGGGACATGGGCTATGAGGACGTGCGCCTCATCGACACGGCCACGGAGGTCTTCGGCTCCCGCCGGCGGGCGGGCATGATGATGCTGGGCGACTCCCGGATGCTGGTGGGGCGGAAGTAAGACGGAGGTTTGTCATGACCTATACATATTGTGAAAGGCTGATGTGGGCTGCCATCGCTCCTGCCGCATTTCGGTATCTGGCAAGGCAGGAGTTGGGATGGGATATTTCTGCGTTGAAGCAGCTCTCTAAGCAGATTTACCGGCAAATGGTATCCCGTACCCCGGATATTGGCTCCATGATGGAAAACCCGTTGCGGGTCTGCCTGACTGGTGGAATTCTATGGCTGTCTATCTATAAGGCGGCAGAAGAAAAAATGAGTGAAAAGCGCTTTGAGGGCATGGTAAGTGCCAGTATGCGTTCTCCTCTGGTTGTGGCTGCCTTCCGGGGCAAAGCCAAGACTGCATTTACTTTGAAGGCTCAATATAAGCGAGCAGCGACTGCATCTTTGGCGGATGCAGATAGGAACCCCTTTCAGTGGAATGCCGAGGTCATCTTCGGCCGGGATGCAGAGGAATATACGATCCTTTACCACCAGTGCGGTCTGTGTGCCCTGGGCCGACAGGAGGGCCTTCCTCATCTGGTTCCCTATCTATGCGCTCTGGACACGATGTCCGTCGACTGGATGGGTGGGCGGCTCTACCGTACCAAAACACTGGCTACCGGCGGAGACTGTTGTGACTTTTATATCTGCAAAAAGGGTTCCCGTTGGGACAAAGAACGGCAGGGAAAATAGAAAGAGGAAGATTTGATGACGCTTGCGGAGTTTCGCCGGGCCTATCTCACCGCCACCTTCCTCCCGGCCTGCCGGGAGGACCTGATTGCCTTGATGCCGAGTCCCACGGTGGTCACTGACCTGGCCGGCGGCCATCTGGCTCTGATGGTAAGATTGGAGCAGCACGTCGGCCTTGTGACAAAATTTATTCTGGAGCGGACACCATGAGGAAAGCCGGCTGGTTAATTCCAGCCGGCTTTCCTATACCATTATTCCATTTTAATGCCCCACGATCAGTCGGTAGATGGTGAGGGGCACATACCATACCGCCACCAGCAGGCGCCACACCAGAACAAAGCCCCCGATGAGACCACCAATGATGAAGTTCAGTATGAACAGCGCGGCGCCGCCGCCCAGGGAGCCGCCACCCGGCACGATCCAGACGCACATCCGATGGATGCCGAAGGGCAGGCCGCAGAGTATCCAGAGCCAGAGAAGATCCAGCTCCCCATTCCTCATACAGGCGGATTTGAAAATGCAGTACAGAAGCCCGGCGATGGCAACGGGCAAAACTGCCTTCTTGAAAAAATCCTTGATGGCCTCGGTCCTCGTCATTTGCGCCACCTCCATTCATATCACCATTATACAGGCAAAATCCAAACAAGCCCAGGGGCTTTTGAAAAGTCTGGAAAAGCGCACAACCGCCCCTATTCCAATTCGTTGCTCCGCTGCCTCTGCGGTTCCGCCTCTCTCGGCTTTTCCAGCAAGACTTCCACATTCTGGCGAAGGGTGTCATACTCCCGCTCCTCCCGCTGGGCTTTTCGATATTCCGATTGCAGTGCGATCCTTCTGGCGGTGAGTTCATCCATTTCGGCACGGAGCCGCTGGGCGGCGGGTAGGGGTACGGCGCCCAGCCGTTTCAGTTCCCTTGCCGCTGCCTCGAACAGGATGATCTCACTCTCATGCCCCCGGAGAAATTTCTCCTTGTCTCTGGACTGCCGGTATTGGTCATACATGGGGCGAAGCTGACGATAGGTGGCGGCGTGCTTCATGGTGAGGGTCAGCCGCTCCATTTCCTTTTCGGCGGTCCGGAGATCCGCCTTTACCCTGGCGGTGGCGGCTGCTGCCCCATCGCACCGCTCGGACAATTCCTCTAAACTTCCAATGCCATGCTCTGTCAGGAAGTTCAGCGTTTCCGCTGCCCGCTTCAGGTTCTCGATGGTTGCCCAATGTTTGTAGCCAGCACTCTGCTGGGCTTTGATATTGTTCTGGATGTCGATGAGCAGGCTGGGCCTTCCGGTGCGCTGCTTCGGCTGGCGGGAAGGACTGGGCTTGCCAGCGATCCGGGAGGTCAGAGCTTCCTCCGCATAGTCCGCACCCAGGGTTTTCAGCCGGGTGAACCGCTCCTGACCCGGAGCTCTGGCAGATATGTACTTGCCCCGTTTCAGTTCATACCCTTCCCGCTGGAGGCGGCGGAGCAGGTCCTCCAGGTCGGTGCAGCCGGGCAGAAGCCGGTCGATGGCGGAGCGGAGCTTCGCCTTATAGCTGGTGCCGTTCTGTTCCGCCTGATGCTCAATATAGCTCTTGCCCTTGTCTTGGCCGGGGACAATGACGGACAGGCCATGCTCTTTACAGATACGGTCGCTGGTGCGGCGGATCTCGTGGTAACTCCGTTTGTTGGAATGGTAGTGCCGGTGATCCTGGAAACTGACCGCATTGAAAATCAGGTGATTATGGACGTGATCCCTGTCTATGTGGGTGGTGAGGACAAATTCATACTTGCCGCCCAGGACCTCCCGCGCCAGCTCCATGCCGATCCGGTGGGCCTCCTCCGGTGTGACCTCCCCAGGCTCAAACGCCTGGATGAGGTGGCGGCCCAGGTTCGTGCCCTTGTCGATAGCATGGCGGCGGGTCCATGCAAATTCAATGTCGGCGGTCTCCGCGGTGCAGCCGAAGGAGGACACCAGCAGCTTCCCATCCGTCTTGCCGGGATTGCAGATATAGTCGATGGCCGCTTTCAGCGTTGACTTAATAGGATGCGTCTTTGTAACTGCCATATCTGCTCCAATCTCTCCCGTATCTCCTCCATATCGGCCTGATAAGCAGGGCCCCGGCGTTCATCCTCTTGGCGATCTGGCTGATGTTCCGGCCGATGGAGCCCAGGGCCTTTGTCATCTCCTTGATGTCGGTGGTGTCCACCTGAATGATGTATCCGTCAATCGCCATCTTCCGCAGATATGCCCCATACCGCTTTGTGGGGAGCTGCGCCATCTTCTCGTCGATGAGCCGCTTCTCCTCCTCCGTCACCCAGAACTTCATCTGGATGTTCCGCTTTCTGTTTACCATTCCGCTTCGCCTCCGTTTCTTATAAGGGTCTGGGACTATCCCAGCAAGCAATTTTCGTGTTTAGGGGCAGGGGTCCCCCTAAACCGAAAATCCGCCAGTGGGTACTCGCTGGCTGTGCTTGCTATCGTAACCCTTCCCTCGTATTTACCCTCTACTAATACTACAATTCGGAGACCGCATTTTGGCCATATCTTGACTGGAGAGCAAAAAAGTTGTATCATGGTTAGCATAAACTAACCAACTCGCTAAAGTGGGTGTTGATATGATAAAAGATAACAATTTTCTCGATAAATTATATAGCGAAATGATTGCAAATTCTCCGAGGACTTGCTCTATGAATGTGCCATCAGAAATGGGGACGGGGAGGATTACTCAAACAACGACAAAGCAAGGAGTCGTACTTTCTGACTGGCAAATGTGCTATTCATCTGATGTGAATGTGCAAGGTAGTAATAATGAAACATTTCTTCATATTATTTTTTGCTTAAATGACGGCATTTCGTGGAACTTAATGAAGGGTGAACATGCTGTTAGTATTCAAAAAGGTGAGTCCTGTATATACAAGGGCAGAGGTGAAATGGAATATAGTTGCTATACAAAAGGTAGCAATTTCTCGTTCAAAAGCATCAAAATTCCGGTCTCCTATTTCAATCAGCTACTTAATAGTTATTTTGAGGAACAGGAGATTGCCGCATATGAAAAGAAATTGTTTTCTTCCGTTTCCAAAATAAAAACCACGCCTTCAATGGAGCGATTACTTGCTGAACTAAAAGACTTTGTTTTATATCGTGGTGGGCTGGGATATATCTATTTAGATGGAAAAGTTCTGGAGTTAATCTCCATATATTTAAGTGAGGTATTGGAACTTGATATTTTGGTAAGCAATAGTGTGCCCCTATCCAGAACAGATCGTGCTTCCCTAATTGAAGCCAAAAGAATTATTGACAGCAATTTGTCTGATGCGCCTTCTTGTCTGGAGTTAAGTAGACAGGTACAACTCAGTGTAAGCAAATTAACAAAGGGATTTGTTAATCTTTTTGGCAGCCCAGTACACAGTTATATTATCAATCAGCGATTAGAGAAAGCGGCTCAGCTTCTTACTGAAACAGAAATGACTGTTGGTCAAGTTGCACTTTCTGTTGGGTATTCAAAGCCAAGCAATTTTTCGTCAGCATTTCAAAGAAAATATGGTGTTCTACCTAAGACCTATCGAGAAACCCAAATCTTAGATTGAATAAAAATCATAAAAACCGTTTTTGGGTAAAAATATGCGGGTTTAGGGGGTGAACTCGCATCAAGAAACTAATATAATTGGGATGTACGGTTAGTCAGCACTAACCGTACATCCCAATTTGTTTGTAGAGGAGGCATTTTTATGAGTATGAACTCAGAAAAATCGAAAAAAGGATTGGAAGGCAAAGACCTTATTACCATCGGCATTTACACTGTGATTTATGTTGTTATTGTCATGCTGGTGGCGATGCTTGGCTTCATCCCCATTTTTATTCCGCTGATGGCGGTGCTGTGTCCTTTGATTGGCGGCATCCCCTATATGCTGTATGTTACAAAGGCTAAAAAATTCGGGATGACTGCAATCATGGGTTTCCTGATTGGCCTAATCATGGTGTTCTTCGGCAACGGCTATCTTACTATGGTAACTGGTCTTGTTGGCGGCCTGTTGGCTGACGTGATCCTGAAAAAGGCAGACTACAAAAGTGCAAAGAGTACAGTTCTTTCCTGCGGTGTGTTCAGCATCTGGGTGTTTGGCAACTTTGCTCCCATTTTCCTGAACCGTGAAAGCTATATGGTAATGCTGACTGAAGGATACGGCGCTGAATATGCAGCTACCCTTAATACATATATGCCTATGTGGATTGCGCCTATTCTGCTGGTTGCCTGCTTTGTGTTTGGCCTTGTCGGAGGTATGATTGGGAAAGCCATTTGCAAAAAGCACTTCCAGCGTGCCGGTATTGCATAATGGCGCGGGAAATTCTGCTCAGCAAAAAAACAGAACAAGGGTTGCGGCTCGATCCGCGTACAAAACTGTTGCTCATCTTCATCATAAGCATTTTTGTCATGGGTGGAACAGGCGGAGAAGCTATGGGACTGATCCGCCTTGTTCTTTGTGTGGTTCCGGCTATATTGCTGCTCACCTCGAAACAATGTGCAAAAGCTGTGGGCTATATTGCTGTGTTTTCTGTTTTTTATGCTGTCCAAATTTATGTTTTGCCGCACCTTACGGGGATATTGAATTTCCTTGTTCTGTTTACAACAGGATTCTTCTGCCGAATCCTTCCCAGTGTTGCGATTGCTGCCTATGCAGTGAAAACAACAACGGTCAGTGAATTGATTTCCGGCATGGAAAGAATCCATATGCCTAAAGAAGTGACGATCCCCTTAACGGTCATGTTCCGCTTCTTTCCAACTGTCTTTCAGGAGTCAGAAGCAATCAGTGACGCTATGAAAATGCGTGGGATTAAACTTGGAGGGAAAAAATCTTCAAAAATATTGGAGTATAAGCTGATCCCGATGATTACCTGCTCCGTGAAAATCGGTGAGGAACTTTCCGCTGCGGCAATTACCCGTGGCCTCGGCGCTCCTGTCAAACGCACAAACATTTGCCAGCTTAAATTCAATTTTGCCGATGTGGTGCTGATCTTGTTTTGTTGCTTTGTAGTGTTTTGGGCGATTGCTTCCCCGATAATTTCCGCAGGAGGGATTTTGCCATGATAGATTTTCAAAATGTTTCTTTTTCTTATGGTGAAGAATCCAGCGGCGGAGGGATTAGAAATGTCAATCTCACCATAAACACAGGGGAATTTGTTTTACTCACGGGAGAATCCGGCTGTGGGAAAACAACGATTACCCGTTTGGTAAACGGGCTGGTGCCTCATTATTACGAGGGCAATTTAGAGGGCGATGTCCTTCTGGACGGAAAAAGCGTATCAGATACGCCGCTTTATGACTTGGCTGCTATGGTGGGATCTGTATTCCAGAATCCCAAAAGTCAGTTTTTCAACGTGGATACGGATAGTGAATTAGCCTTTGCCTGTGAAAATTTAGGCTATCCTCAGGAGGATATCCTGAAAAGGATTGACCGGACAGTTTCCGATTATCATATTGAAGATTTGATGGGGCGAAGCGTGTTTGCTCTGTCCGGAGGCGAAAAGCAAAAAATAGCTTGTGCTTCATCAAGTGTATTGCTGCCGGGAATTATGGTCCTGGACGAACCATCTTCTAATTTGGATATGGCTGCTATTGATGACCTGCGGCAGGTCCTAAGCCTCTGGAAAAAGCAGGGCAAAACAATTCTGATCGCAGAACACCGCCTTTACTACCTTCACGATCTTGCAGATCGTGTGCTGTATGTAAAAGATGGGGAGATTGAACGGGAATACACGCCTGCTGAATTTGACAGCTTATCGGATGGCACTCGAAAAGAAATGGGGCTGCGGCCGTTTTCTCTCTCGAAGTTGAAGCCTGCGAATCAGTATCAGGCGCATACAGCTAAACAGATGGAATTTCAAAATTTCTGCTTTGCGTATAAAAAGCGGGAACCGGAAAGCCTCCATATTCCGAGTGCAGAACTGCCTGTTGGAGAAACGATTGCCATTATCGGTCTGAATGGCGCTGGAAAATCTACTCTGGCCCGCTGTATTTGCGGACTGGAAAAGAAGTGTGGCTTTTTGCAGGTTGACGGGAAAACCCTTGATTGGAAAGCCCGGCTCAAACATTGCTACATGGTAATGCAGGATACCAGCCATCAGCTATTTACCGAAAGCGTGGCGGATGAAGTGCTTCTGAGCATGGACAACAAGGATGAAACTGTTGTGGATAAAATCCTTAAACAGTTTGATCTGCTGGAATATAAAGACAGGCACCCGCTTTCTCTTTCCGGCGGGCAAAAACAGCGGGTAGCGATCGCGTCTGCCATTGTGAGTAACCGGGAGATCATTGTGTTTGACGAACCAACAAGCGGGCTTGATCTCAAACATATGCGGGAAGTTGCGCGGAGTTTGAAGTCACTCG
>OLQR01000989.1_pt1 | contig 18783 bp, 7 predicted proteins | sample 1671881 | NCBI WGS metagenome assembly OLQR01 (sample SAMEA3136623, study PRJEB25190) | human gut metagenome | biome: human gut; feature: human-associated habitat; material: faeces | place: Austria | collected 2013 | reverse complement strand
ACATGGAGCTGACTGTTACTAATAGGTCGAGGGCATAACCAAAGCAGTGATAGGTAAATGGATGATGGTGTTGGTTTTTAACTGTATGTAGTTTTGAAAGTATATAGAATAGAAGATAGTTTTGTAGGGAAGCAGTACTCAGGTGAGTATTGCTTTTTTGTTTTATAAAAAATTATAATAAAAAGATCCGAAAGCGACAAAAATAATATACATTTTGAAGCGGAAAGTACAAAAAAATGGTATAAAAGTGCAAATACAATTAGCAAAAAAGCATATAAAATACTGAATTGTAACAAGAGTTTTATTAGAAAGTTACAAGGAGGAAGAAGATGAAAAGAAAATTAGTAACAAAGTTGTTGTGCCTGGTACTTGCATCAACTGTTGTTGCTACAATGGCTCCTGTGAATTTCTACACAGTTAGTGCAGAGACTCAGGATCAAAGTGAGGATGTTGCAGTACAGGCAGAACCAAGAGTTGTATTGCAGGATGGGATCAATGATCAGTGGACGCAGGAAGCAAGCAGTGTAGTCGGCAGTGATGCAGTGTGTGCTGTGGAGGATGGATGGCTTCATATTAAGTCAGGTTCAGGAAATGGAAATAATCCGGGAACAAAACCGGCCATATTTGTGAATCCAAATAAATTTAATTTTGATGAAGCCGGATACTTCGAATTTACTATGAAGTCAGCAAATGTAAATACCAGCACAGCAGGTGACCGATTTGGTGTCTATCTTGGTTATGATGGCGATAGCAAAGGCATGATGATCGGGTATGATGACCAGGGATGGTTCTGGCAGAAGTATGGAGCATCAGGAGATCCATGGTATTCAGGAACCAGAGTAGCAGCTCCGGCACAGAATGCAGAAGTAAAGGTAAAACTTTCATGGACAGCTGATAAAAAGGTGACTGTTGAGATTAATGGAGCTACTGTCTTTACGGCAGAAGATTTCAGTGGAATTGCAGATCTTGGAAATAAGATTGCGATCAAAGGCGGAAGTTATGCAAATGCATCCGCAGTGACGAATGTATATCTGAAGAACATTCATTATACAGGACAGGCTGCGGCAGAGACTTATGCAGTCAGCGGAGTTGTTAAAGATGCTGAAGGAAATGCAATCGCAGGTGTAAAAGTAGAGGTTGATGATCAGCAGGTAATAACAGATGCGAGTGGAAATTATACGCTGAATCTTACAAGTGGTACATATAATATGTCTATTATGAAGGGCGGTTATAATACGGTTCAGAAGACTGTTACAGTAGGAACAGAAGCTGTTAATGTAGAAGATATTGTCCTTGAGGCCGAGGCAGAAGTTGCTACAAAGAAGCTTTCTACATCTGATATGGATGTTTATGCTTCAACAACATTCCCAAGTGTTGTTAAGTATGAAATGAAAAAAGGGAGTCTGAAAGGTAAGACATTTTACGGACAGACTGATAAGATCAATACAGTCAAGATCAATGGAACTGCAGTTGAATTATCAGATGATGATGTAAAGGCCACATTTGCAGATAATAAGGCAACTTATGTTATGACTGTAAAAGGCACTGATATTGATGCAGTAATCACTGCAGAGTTAGTTGCAAAAGATAATACGTTGGCTTTTAATATCACTAAAATTGAAAATAAGCTGGAGGATACAGCGACAGGACATCCGATCCAGACGATCGAAATTCCGAATCAGAGCCTGATTTCTGTAAGAAGTAATCAGAGCGGTGCTAATTTCAAAGGTGCGGCAATGTCTTCCAATACAAGAGTCAGTGGAGATGAATATGTAGAAGTTACAGACGCTGCTTCTCTGAATCAGGATTATATGTATGGATTTGTTTCCAATGATGAGATGAGTGCCGGTCTGTGGAGTAACTCTGAGAATGATGGACGTTCTGTAGCGACAACTGTTACAGGTGGTTCAAGAAATACACGTGTTCAGGCAGTTACGACACAGAAAGGAGATTATGTATCGCTGGGACTTGGAAGTACTGCATGGTATTACCATCGTGTAGTGACTGATTCACAGAACAGAAGCTATGTAGTAGACGAGACAGAGATGCCAAAGGCAAAAGTAATCATTGCCGGAGATATGAATGATGACGATCAGATCGACTGGCAGGATGGTGCAGTTGCATTCCGTTCTATTATGAACAATCCATATAAGAGTGAAGAAGTACCGGAACTGGTTGCTTACCGTATTGCAATGAACTTTGGTGGACAGGCTCAGAATCCATTCCTGACAACACTTGATAATGTCAAGCGAGTTGCATTAAATACAGATGGACTCGGACAGTCTGTTCTGTTAAAGGGATATGCAAATGAAGGTCATGATTCCGCACATCCGGACTATGCTGATATCGGTAAGAGAATCGGTGGAGCAGATGATATGAATACACTGATGACAGAGGGTGCAAAGTATGGAGCCAAGTTTGGTATTCATGTCAATGCAGGAGAAATGTATCCGGAAGCAAAAGCATTTAAGGATGATAATGTACGCCGCTATGCAGATGGCAGTCTCAGATACGGCTGGAACTGGCTGGATCAGGCAGTTGGCCTGGACAGTATCTATGATCTTGCAACAGGTGAACGTGAGGCAAGATTTGATGCACTGGAAAAACTGGTCGGAACTAATCTGGATTTCGTATATGTAGATATCTGGGGAAATAATACAGGAAGCAGTAATGATGATTCCTGGCAGACACGTAAGCTTTCCAAAGAGATCAATGATAACGGATGGCGTATGGCAAATGAATGGGGAGTTGCAAATGAATATGATGCAACATTTCAGCACTGGGCAACAGACCTTACCTATGGTGGATATAACCAGAAAGGTGAGAACAGTGAGGTTATGAGATTCCTCCGTAACCATCAGAAAGATTCATGGGTTGCTGATTATCCGTCTTATGGCGGTGCAGCAATGATGCCATTGCTTGGCGGTTATAATATGAAAGATTTTGAAGGATGGCAGGGACGTAATGATTACGATACTTACATCACGAATCTTTATACTCATGACCTGACAACCAAATTTATCCAGCATTACAAGATTGTAAAATGGGTAGATGGAGATCCGGTTACAGCAGGAGCTGCAACAAACTGGGTACCGGATATGGAGATCACTCTGAAGGATAATGATGGAGATACACTGGTACTGACCAGAGGATCTAATGATTTCAGCAGTGATGCCTACCGAGAAAGAACAATGACCCTGAACGGAAAAGTGATCGCACAGGGAGCACCTTCCAGAGGAGACAGATCCGATTCTGATATTCAGAATGGAAGAAATAAAGGAACAGAAAGTTATCTGCTTCCATGGATCTGGGATTCAGAGAGCGGTGAAAAAGTTGCAGCATCCAAAGAAAAGCTGTATCACTGGAATACAGCCGGAGGAACAACAACATGGGAAGTTCCGGACGGATGGGAGAACCTGAAAAATGTTAAGGTTTATAAGCTGACAGATCTTGGAAAGACAGATGAGAAGACAGTTGCAGTAAAGAATGGAAGAATTACACTGGAAGCAGAATCTGAAACTCCATACGTAGTATGCAAAGGTGAAGAAAATAACCTGAAAATCACATGGAGTGAAGGAATGCATATTGTAGATGCAGGCTTTAACGGCGGATCAGATTCACTGGAAAGGAACTGGAAGAAATCCGGTGATGGTGAAGCAACTATTGCAAAGAGCCAGTACAGCAATCCAATGCTGAAACTGAGTGGAAAAGTATCCATGACACAGGAACTGACAGACTTAAAGGCAGGTCAGCAGTATGCGGTTTTAGTTGGTATTGATAACCGCAGTGATGCGAAAGCGGCAATAACAGTCAAAAACGGTGACGATGTACTTGCAACAAATTACACGACACGTTCTATTGCGAAAAACTATGTAAAAGCCTATACGCACAGCAATTCCAGTGCAACAGTAGATGGAAGCAGTTATTTCCAGAATATGTATGTATTCTTTACAGCACCGGAAAGCGGTAAGGTTACACTGACACTTTCAAAAGAAGCAGGAAAGGGAGATTCCTATTTTGATGATGTACGTGTAGTAGAAAATGATTCTCATAATATTACAACGAACGATAAAGGTGAAGTTGTAAGATTTGAGCAGGATTTTGAGACAAATGTACAGGGAATTTATCCATTTGTTGTTGGCGGAATTGAAGGTGTTGAAGATAACAGAATCCATTTATCTGAAAGACATGATAAATATACTCAGGCCGGATGGGATGTAAAACTGATGGATGATGTCCTGGACGGTGACTGGTCAGTGAAGATTAATGGACTGACGCAGAGAAGCAAACTGGCATACCAGACGATTCCTCAGAACTTCCGTTTTGAGCCAGGTGTTACATACAAAGTAAGCTTTGATTATCAGGCAGGAAGTGACGATACTTACGGTGTTGTTGTAGGTGCAGGTGAGTATACAGGAGCAACCAATCTGGAAACATTGAAAAAATCACTGGGAACAACCGCTCATTATGAGAGAGAAATCGTTGGTGATATTACAGGTCAGACATGGTTTGGTATTTACTCAACAAGCACAGCACCAGATCTGCAGGGCGTAAATTCAAGTTCTGCACAGGCCAACTTTGGTGGATACAAAGAACTGGTCCTTGACAATCTTGTGATTGAAAAAGTTGAGCAGAATATAACGATTGATACACTGAAAGATCTGATTGCGACGGCAGAAGGATACAATAAAGAAGATTATACTGCTGCTGACTGGAAGAAGCTGGATGATGCTCTTACCAAGGCAAAGGTTGCAGTGAACAGAGATAAGACATCAGCAGATGAAATCGAAAGTGCATATTATGCACTGAATGGTGCAATTAATTATATTGCTTCGATTGATACAAATGAAGAAAGCAGTACGAAGAATGATATTTCTGTTGAAGGCGTGATCGCAACAGCAGGAAGCGAAGACGGTGGAACATACGGAAGTAATATTGGAAAAGCAGAATATGTTCTTGATAATGATGTGACAACTGCATGGATGACAGCTTATTCAGGATATGCTACAACAATCAAGAATGGAGAGGGATGGATTGACCTTCAGTTCCCGGAGGCACATACAGTTGACGGACTTCGTTATCTGCCAGGACCGGTTACAGCTGGAGCCTTGGTTACAATTGCTGATTATGAGATTTATGTTAAGACAGCAGATTCAGCGGATTATGTAAAGGTAAGCGATGGAACATGGGAGAATACTTCTTCCTGGAAGATGGCAAAATTTGATCCGATTGAAAATGTAACAAATGTGAAACTGCTTGCTAAATCTACCAAGGTATATAACTGGTGGGCAATGGCAGCAGAAATCCGTATCACCAGTGCAGCAGAAGCAACGACAGATACAGAAGTAGTAGATAAGAGCGGACTGACAGATGCACTTGCTGAAGCAAAAGCATTAAATGAAGCTGATTATACTGCAGAGAGCTGGGCTGTTCTTCAGACAAAGATTGAAGCAGCAGAGGCAGTTGTAAATAATGCAGATGCGACTAACTATGATGTTCAGCTTGCACTTGCAAATCTGGTAGATGCAATCAGTGGGCTGGAAGCAGCGGAGACTCCTGAACCGACACCGGCTGATAAGGACAAACTTACAGAAGTTGTCAATAATTGTGCAGGATTAGAAGAGAAAAACTTTACAGCAGACAGTTGGAAAGTTTACAAAGCTGCTTATGAAAAGGCAATGGCAGTTCTTGCTGATGAAAATGCATCTCAGGCAGATGTAGATGCAGCAGTTGCAGCACTTAAAGCAGCTTATGCAGGTCTTGTAAAAGCAGATGATGGAAATGGTGGAAACAATAACCAGGGCAATAATAACCAGGGAAATAATAACCAGGGCAATAATAATAAGGGTGATAATGTAAATAAGCCTGGAACACCGAACAATACAAATGCAGCAGGTAAGAACAATACGACAAATAAAGGTACAGTGAAGACTGGAGATACCGCACCATTTATGGCAATGATCGTAACAATTCTTGCAGCAGCAGGAGTGATCTTCGGAACAGTTGCTCAGAAGACCAGAAGACGCAGAAATCGTAAATAAATAATGAAACTGACAGATATCTGAAGTTAATAGAACAGATGGTCAGATGAAAATGAAGAAGAGTCAGAACACCGGAGAGTGTGATGACTCTTCTTTAATTTTATCATTTTTAGCAGAATGATAAAATTAAATTGACAATGATAAAATTAAAAGATATACTATACCTGTGTCAGATTAAGGACGATTTGGAAAGATCAGATTATAGTTTGTTGTGGGTGATGAGCCAATAATAAGAAAAAGAGCAGGATAATGGAGAGCGTGCATGAGAAAATTTGATTATCGTGAGGAATGGAAAGCATTACTCACACCGGAAATAGTATCTTATCTATCACAGATACATGAATTTAAAGGAGAACAGACACTATTTATTGAATCCAAAGCAGACACGTTAACGCAGTTGGTTGAGATTGCAAAAATTCAAAGTACCGAAGCATCGAATAAGATCGAAGGAATTTATACGTCAGATGAAAGGCTAAGAGCATTAGTTAAAGATACAACGAGACCAAAGACCAGAAGTGAACGTGAAATAGCCGGATACAGAGATGTGTTGAATACAATTCATGAAAATCATGATTATATTCCACCGAAATCGACCATCATTTTGCAGTTACATAGAGATTTATATAAATTTGAAGGGGCAGATACAGGCGGAAAATATAAAGTGGTTGACAATATTATAGAGGAAGAGGATTCTACAGGAAATAAATCAATCCGATTTAACCCAGTTCCGGCATGGGAGACACCAGAAGCAGTTGAAGAATTGTGCAGATCATTTGAAGAAGCACTTTATATGGAGCAGATAGATCCACTTATTTTGATCCCGATGTTTATTCTTGATTTTTTGTGTATTCATCCTTTTAGTGATGGGAATGGGAGGATGAGTCGTCTACTTACTTTATTATTATTATATAGAGCCGGATATATTGTCGGTAAATATATCAGTATTGAAAAACTGATAGAAGATACAAAAGAAGTTTATTATGATTCTTTACAGAAAAGTTCCATAAAGTGGCATGAAAATGCGAATGATTATGAACCGTTTGTAAAGTATATGCTGGGGGTGATTGTGGCGGCATACAGAGATTTCTCGTCGAGAGTGAAATGGCTGACGACAGAAAACTTATCCAAACCTGAAAGAATAAGAGAAATAATACGGACTACCATGGGGACGATTACAAAATCAGAACTTTTAAAAAGATGTCCTGATATCAGTCAGGTAACAGTGCAGAGAACCCTTGCAGAATTGATGGAAACCGATGAAATAACCAAAATTGGTGGTGGAAGATATACAAAGTATACCTGGAATAATAAATAATTGATTGGAGAAATGATATGATTACAGGAGAATTAAAAAATAAAATTGACGCATTATGGGATATTTTTGCAGCAGGAGGACTGGTGAATCCATTGGAAGTAATTGAACAGATTACCTATCTGATGTTTATTCATGATTTAGATGAGGCTGATAATACACGGGCAAAAGAAAGTGCCATGCTGGGATTGCCTTATCAGAGTATTTTTTCAGAAGAAGTGAAGATTGGAGAAAGAACAATCAGTGGGAATCAGTTAAAATGGTCGGTATTTCATGATTTCCCGGCTGACAGAATGTATTCTGTGATGCAGGAATGGGTCTTTCCTTTTATTAAAACGCTGCACAGTGATAAGAACAGTGCTTATTCTAAATATATGGATGATGCAATCTTTAAATTGCCTACACCATTAGTATTATCAAAGGTAGTAGATTCTCTGGATGAGATTTATGCGGTGATGAATGAAATTCAGACGACTGATGTGCGAGGAGATGTCTATGAGTATCTTCTTTCCAAGATTGCACAGTCCGGGCGGAATGGACAGTTCAGGACACCAAGACATATTATTCGTATGATGGTAGAGTTGATGGATCCGTCCAGTGACGAGATCATCTGTGACCCGGCATGTGGAACATCGGGATTTTTGGTAGTGGCTGGTGAGTATTTGAAAGAAAAGAAAAAAGAAGAAATTTTCTATGATAAGAAGAAAAAAGATCACTACATGAATCATATGTTCCATGGGTATGACATGGATCGTACCATGCTTCGTATCGGAGCGATGAACATGATGACGCATGGGATTGACAATCCTTTTATTGAGTACAGAGACAGTTTGTCGGATCAGAATCAGGATAAAGAACAGTATTCTCTTGTACTGGCAAATCCACCTTTTAAGGGAAGTCTTGATGCGGAATCAGTGTCGGGAGATTTGCTGAAAGTATGTAAGACAAAGAAGACGGAACTTCTTTTCTTAACTTTATTTTTGCGTATATTAAAAATTGGTGGACGTTGTGCATGTATTGTACCGGATGGAGTGTTATTTGGTTCATCCAAAGCACATAAATCTATTCGAAAAGAAATTGTAGAAAATCAGCGTTTAGAGGCAGTAATTTCCATGCCATCCGGTGTATTCAAACCATATGCAGGAGTATCCACTGCAATTTTGATATTTACAAAGACAGAACATGGTGGAACAGATCATGTATGGTTCTATGATATGAAAGCTGATGGATTTAGCTTGGATGATAAGCGGACTCCTGTTGCGGAAAATGATATCCCGGACATTATAGAAAGATTCAAAAATCGTGAAAAAGAAGTGGACAGAAAGCGTACAGAGCAATCTTTCATGGTTCCGAAAAAAGATATTGTAGAAAATGAGTATGATCTCAGTATTAATAAATATAAAGAGGTAGAATACATCCCGGTAGAGTATCCACCGACTTCTGAAATTATGGCGAATATTCGGGAACTTGAAAATGAAATCGGAAAAGAAATGGATGAACTTGAAAAGTTATTGAAAATGTAGAGGGAATTAATTTCAACACAGCCTCAATATAGTTATTCTCAACAGGCAATAGATTTTATTTATGATGAAATAAAAAAGCACCGAGTACGATACTCAATGACTGGAAGAATAAATTATCAAAAAAATAGCCAACTCCAGGAGCAAAGGATTTTAAGTATTGTATATACCTACTCCCATTCGGAAACCCAGCTTTATTCCTTCACAAGTTGACTATTAATTGTATTATCATAATAATTACATTTGTCAAGACTTATGATGAAGTAGGCTGATACAGTGTGGGAAGTTTAAGGTTTTATGGTGGATAATAAAAATAAGAAAGGAAAAGCAAATTGTAATTTGTGGGGATGATAGATGGATTCGATGAAGTTAGAAGATTGTTGTGAAATACTTGATTCGCAACGAGTTCCAATAACTGGTAGTGATAGAACCTCTGGAGATTATCCATATTATGGAGCAAATGGAATACAGGATTATGTTGATGATTTTATTTTTGATGATGAACTTGTATTGCTTGCTGAAGATGGTGGAAACTTCGGATCAAAAACACGACCAATTGCTTATAGAGTTTCAGGAAAATGTTGGGTAAATAATCATGCTCATGTTTTGAAACCTAAAGCTGGATTGGATGTAGATTACTTATGCTATTCACTGATGTTCTATGATGTTGGTGGAATGGTAAATGGTGCAACAAGACAGAAACTTACGCAGGCTGCGATGAGGCAGATGATTATTCCTAAGAGAAGTCTAGATGAGCAAATTGAGATTGTTAACATCATTAAGAAGGTTCAGGGGGTGATTGCTTCAAGGAAGGAAGAACTTGAGCAATTAGACCTCTTAATCAAAGCCCGATTTGTAGAGATGTTTTATGAAAAAGGGTATCCTGTTCTAAAATGGAATGATGTTTTTATTACTACTACAGGAAAATTAGATTCAAATGCTTCAGTTGAAAAAGGAGCATATCCATTTTTTTCTTGTTCAAAAGAGCTATTTAGAATTGATACATATGCATTTGATCAGGAGGCTTTACTTTTGGCAGGAAATAATGCAGCAGGAAAGTATGACGTTAAATATTATGCTGGCAAGTTCAATGCTTATCAGCGTACATATGTACTCAGTTTAAAAGAAAATTGGTCATATAGGTTATTTCAATATCAGTTAGAGGACAAGCTGGAATATTTACAACAACAATCTTTAGGTGGGTTGACGAAGTATCTTACTCTTAAAATACTGGGAGAATTGGAGTTTGTGATTCCACCAGAAGAACTGCAAAGTGAATTTGAGATATTCGTCACCCAAGTCACCAAATCAAAAGTTGTTTAACCAAAAGCATTTTAAAACTCCTACTTTAGTGGTATCATTATAGTAATTATTATCAAGGAAGCGAGTACCAGATCATCTTTCAAATGAAAGTAAAGTCAACGGAGGGGCGAAGTATGGTTACAAATTTCGATTATCTAAAAAATGAGTCAAAATTTTCTGCTTTTGCGGACATTGCGATATCTGCTGAAAGAATTATTCTTATTGATCCGGAAGCTTGTATCCTGAACTGTCGTCGTGCCATGGAATTTGCAGTTAAGTGGATGTATTCAGTAGATGTAGAGCTTGAAATGCCTTATCAGGATAACCTTCAGAGTTTGATGAATGTAGGGGAATACAGACAGATTGTAGGTTCTGATATTTGGAAAAGAATGGATTATATCCGCAGATGTGGAAATAATGTAGCACATAGCAACAGAAAGTTAGGAAAAGATGAGGCGATGCTTTGTCTTGAAAATTTATATATTTTTCTTGATTATGTGGCGTATTGTTATGCAAAGGAATATGAAGAACGTGATTTTAATCCAACATTGATCACGTTGAGAGCTAAAAAAGCAAAGGAATCCAAAGAAGCTGCTGATGCGATAAAAGAAGAATTAGTAAAAGAGCAGGAAAAGACAGCTCAGCAGGGACTTGATCTGCAGAAGTTACTGAAAGAAAATGCTTCATTGAAGGAAGAACTTTCAGCAAGAAGTCAGGAGCAGCAGCAGACCTATACACCAAAGCCGCTTGATCTGTCAGAATATGATACAAGAAAGCTCTATATAGATGCTATGCTTACAGATGCCGGATGGACAGAAGGAAAGGACTGGATAAATGAAGTCCCTCTTTCAGGAATGGCAAATAAATCAGGAACAGGTTATGCAGATTATGTTCTTTATGATGATATGCACCGACCGCTGGCAATTATTGAAGCGAAGAGAACGTGTGCAGATGTGGCTGTGGGACGGCAGCAGGCAAAGTTATATGCAGATATTATAGAAAAAGAGTGTGGAAGAAGACCGGTTATTTTCCTTACGAATGGATTTGAAACGCATATTATAGACGGACAATATCCTGAAAGAAAATGCTCTTTCATTTATTCAAAAAGAGATCTGGAAAAGTGGTTTAATCTGCTGGCGATGAGGACAAGCCTTAAGAATGTTACGGTGGATAAAAATATCGCAGGACGCTATTATCAGGAGGCGGCAATTAAGGCAGTATGTAGCAGTTTAGATGAAAAGAACCGCAGAAAAGCATTGCTTGTTATGGCAACAGGATCAGGTAAGACAAGAACGGTGATTGCTTTATGTAAGATTCTGTTGGATGCCGGGTGGGTAAAGAATATTTTATTCCTTGCAGACCGTAATTCTCTTGTTACGCAGGCAAAGAGAAGTTTTGTTAATCTGCTTCCCAGTCTTTCCTGCACAAATCTTGTAGAAGAGAAAGATAATTATAATGCACATTGCGTCTTTTCTACGTATCAGACGATGATCAACTGCATTGATGTTGTAAACGATAAAGAGGGGAAGCTTTTTACCTGTGGTCACTTTGATCTTGTGATTTGCGATGAGGCACACCGGTCGATCTATAATAAATATAAGGATATTTTCCATTATTTTGATGCTCCATTGATAGGATTGACAGCAACCCCCAAGTCTGAAATTGACAAGAATACCTATGAGGTGTTTGAATTAGAAGATGGGGTGCCGACTTATGGATATGATCTTGCTCAGGCGGTAAAAGATGAGTATCTTGTAGATTATATTTCGATTGAATCAAAGTTAAAATTTATTGATCAGGGAATTGTCTATGATGAATTGTCGGAAGAAGAAAAAGAAGAATATGAAAGAACCTTTGTGGATGAAGAGGGCAAGATTCCTGAAGTTATTTCTTCCTCTGAATTAAATACCTGGATTTTTAATGAAGATACGATCAGGCAGGCATTAAATATTTTAATGACAGAAGGAATTAAGATTGAGTATGGTCAAAAATTAGGTAAGACAATTATTTTTGCGAAGAATCATAATCATGCAGAAAAGATACTGGAAGTATTTAATAAAGAGTATCCATATCTTCCAGATTATGCACGAGTAATTGATAATCGAATGACCTATGCACAAAGTGCGATTGATGAGTTTGCGGATCCGAAAAAGATGCCACAGATTGCAATTTCAGTTGATATGTTGGATACAGGGATTGATGTACCGGAGATTTTGAATTTGGTCTTTTTCAAAAAAGTCATGAGTAAGGCAAAATTTTGGCAAATGATCGGACGCGGTACAAGACTTTGTCCGGAGCAGTTGGATGGTGAGGATAAGCAGAAATTTTACATTTTTGATTTCTGTGGGAATTTTGAATTTTTCCGTTTAAATAAGGGACGGGCATCGGCGAAGATGATCGCTCTTCAAAGTGCAGTTTTTAATTTGAAGTTTGAAATTACATATCAGCTTCAGTCGGCAGAATATCAGACAGATCGTCTGATTGCATACAGAAATGCTCTGGTCAGGGAAATGAGCGAAAGAGTACAGAAATTACCAAGAGATAATTTTGCAGTACGGCAGCACCTGAAATACGTTGAAATGTATTCTGATGAGACGAATTATCAGGCTCTTACTTATGGAGATACCGTGACTGTAAAAGAGGAAGTTTCTCCACTGATTCAGCCGGAAGAGGATGAGGCAAATGCAGTCAGATTTGATGCATTGATGTATAGGATAGAGCTTGCATATCTGATGGGAAAAAAGGATATAAAAGCAAGAGGAGATCTGCGAAAGAAAGTAAAAGGAGTAGCAGGTGTGGCTAATATTCCTGAGATCCAGGCACAGACAGATCTGATCCAACAGATTCTTACTACGGATTATGTTGAAGAGGCCGGAGTGGATGAATTTGAAGAAATCAGAGAAAAGTTGCGTAATCTGATGAAATATATCCCAGGACAGAAAAGACGCTATGATACGAATTTTGAAGATGATGTATTGTCAATCGAGTGGAAAGAAGCGGAACTTGAGAATGACGAGCTGAAGAATTATAAGGCAAAAGCAGAGTTTTATATCCGACAGCATCAGGATAATATTGCTATTGCAAAGCTTAAGACGAATCAGCCACTGACTAGTACAGATATAGAGAGTCTGGAAGAAATTTTGTGGAAAGAAGTTGGAACAAGGTCTGATTACGAACAGGAAATAGGGGAAAAGCCATTGGGCGAATTTGTTCGTGAGATTGTCGGACTTGATATGAATGCTGCAAAGGAAGCATTTTCAGAATATCTGACGGATACGAATCTTGATAGCAGACAGATTTATTTTGTGAACCAGATTGTAGAATATATCGTGCATAATGGAATGCTGAAAGATTTTTCAGTTCTTCAGGAAGCACCATTTACTGATCAGGGAAGTGTTGTTGAGATTTTTAAGGATATAACAGTATGGATGGGAATTAAAAGAGTAATAGACAGTATCAATGCAAATGCTGCTGCATAATATGAAGTGGACGGTGTTGATGAAACTTCTACAAAGGCATAATAAAGAATAAAAGTGTTGTAAATAGAAGGAAAAACAGACGGGATTCGGAACGTAAGTGATACGGTTCTGATCCCGTCTGTTTTGTCAGTAAGTCAACTGTTTTGTTAGTGAGTGAACTACTGATTTATATAATAAATAGTGGATTTATTTCACCAGGTTATTTATGGATCATTCCAAGAAATGTTTCATGGATCTTTGTATCCTGATCCAGTTCCGGATGAAATGCAAATGCCATCTGATTGTGATATTTTACTCCGACGATCCGATCCTGTACGATACTTAAAACTTCCGGTTTTTCTCCGGCTGCATCAGCATGAACGCTTTCCACATAAGGTGCACGGATGAAAGTCATAGAAATTTCACCAATTCCGTTGGCGTTGGCAGTAGTATGGAAACTGCCGAGCTGACGTCCATAGGCATTTCGTCTGACTGTCATGGGAAGAGTCCCGAAGTAGGATTCCTCCTGACCGGCAATATCCGAAGCAAGCAGGATCATTCCTGCACAGGTTGCGAGAACCGGCATACCGGAGCAGATTTTTTCTTTTAAAGGTTCAAACATATCAAGATCATGCAGAAGTTTTCCCTGGACGGTGCTTTCACCACCGGGAAGAATGAGACCGTCGAAGTCTTTTTGCAGATCACCAGCTTTTCTGAGTTCGATGGTATCTGCACCGAGCTTCTGGAGCATATGCTCATGCTCTATGAATGCCCCCTGCAGGGCAAGAACTGCAATCGTCATAGTCTTATTTCCCCCTTTCAGCCATAAGAAGTGCGATTTCCTGCTCATTGATACCGACCATGGCTTCTCCGAGATCTGCGGAAAGTTCAGCGATCAGTTTTGCATCAGTATAATTTGTTACAGCCTGAACGATGGCAGCGGCACGTTTTGCCGGATTACCAGACTTGAAGATACCGGAGCCGACGAAGACACCTTCTGCTCCCAACTGCATCATCAGGGCTGCATCTGCAGGAGTTGCGACACCGCCGGCTGCGAAGTTTACGACCGGAAGTTTTCCGTTTTCATGGACATAGAGAACAAGGTCAAATGGAACCTGAAGCTGCTTTGCTGCCTCAAAGAGCTCATCTTCACGCATTCCTTTGATCCGGGCAATTTCACTGTTCATCATTCTCATATGACGGACAGCCTGGACGATATCACCGGTTCCCGGCTCTCCCTTTGTACGAATCATAGAAGCACCTTCATTAATTCTTCTTAAAGCTTCTCCGAGGTCTTTTGCACCGCAGACGAAAGGAACGTCAAAGTCACGCTTGTTGATATGGTATACATCATCAGCAGGGGAAAGAACTTCACTTTCATCAATATAATCAATCTCAATGGCCTGAAGCACCTGTGCTTCTGCGAAATGCCCGATTCTGCATTTTGCCATAACCGGAATGGACACTGCCTCCTGGATTCCACGGATCATTTTCGGGTCACTCATACGGGAAACACCACCTGCTGCACGGATATCTGCCGGAATCCGTTCAAGAGCCATAACTGCACATGCACCTGCTGCTTCTGCAATTTTTGCCTGCTCCGGTGTTGTTACATCCATGATGACACCACCCTTTAACATCTGAGCCAGATTTTTGTTCAGTTCATATCTTTCGTTTGTATTCATTGGTAAATCCTCCCTTTAAGAATCGTATTTTAGAATATAGTGGAAATTCTTTACAATTTCGACAGGTATTAGTATAATTGCATTGTGACTATAGAAAAATATTCAATTTAGATATAATCAAAAAGGTCAGAATGGAGAAAATAGAATAGATGTTGACATATAATTTTGAAAATATAGGGTCAGATTCCCTGTATGAATTTTTGTATAAATGTATCAAAAATGACATAATACAGGGGATAATCTTAAGTGGTGAGAAGCTGCCTTCCAAGCGGGCACTTGCGAAAAATCTGGCTATAAGCGTGATCACGGTAGAGAATGCCTATGGTCAGCTTCTTGCAGAAGGATATATTTATTCCATTCCTAAAAGCGGGTATTATGTGTCGGATCTGAGTGGGATTCCGGTACATCAGACAGAGTATACGTCAGAAACGTATGAGGCGGAAGAGCAGGGGACAGATTCACGGACTGCAAAAGCCGGGGACAAAGTACTTCTGACCGGAGGAGAAAATGCATTTATTGCGGATTTTACGAGCAATCAGACGGAGCATGCTGCATTTCCTTTTTCAATCTGGAATAAGACCATGCGGGCAGTCATGAATGATTATCAGGAGGAAATGATGATCAATCCCCCCTGTGGAGGTGTGATGGAACTGCGGAAAAGTATTTCCAGTTATCTTAAAGAATTTTGTGCCATGTATGTAAGACCGGAACAGATCATTATCGGAGCAGGAACAGAGTATCTGTACAGTATTCTGATCCAGCTTCTTGGGAGAAATGTCTGTTATGGAGTGGAGAATCCGGGCTATCCAAAGATTGCAAAAATCTACCGCAGTATGGGTGTAAAGTATGAGTATATTGATCTGGATGAAGAGGGAACTTCTGCAAAGAAACTGGAAGAAAAAAAAGTAGATATCATGCATATTTCCCCATCTCATCATTTCCCGACCGGAATGGTGATGCCAATCAGCAAGAGATATGAACTGCTTGGATGGGTTACGAGAGAAAAGGAACGGTATATCATAGAAGATGATTATGACAGTGAGTTAAGACTTGCGGGGAAACCGATTCCGTCTCTACAGAGTATCGATGTATCAGGCAAGGTGATTTATATTAATACATTTGCGAAGACACTCTGTTCTACTGTCCGAATCAGTTATATGGTACTTCCTGAAGCACTGGCAGAGAAATATTACAGAGAACTTTCATTTTATTCCTGTACTGTGTCTAACTTTGAACAGTATACACTGGCAGCATTTATGAATGCAGGTGCATTTGAGAAGCATATCAACAGGCTGAGGAACTATTATCAGCATAAGCGGGATCTGATCTTAAGTACATTTCTCAGAGAGCCTTTGGGAAAATATATTACGATCAGTGAAGAGGATTCAGGTGTGCATTTCCTGATGCATGTCAATACTTCCATGAGTGAGCAGGAATTTCTTTTAAAGACAAGGGCGAAAGGAATCCGGCTGGCAACGTTGTCTTCTTTTTATAATGCGGAACAGAAAGACAGCAGATATGAAAATACGTATGTCATGAATTATTCCTTTGTGAACTGCGACCGGTTGGAATATGTGGCACAGACGCTTTATAAGATCATTCATCCATAGAAGGAGGAGTTTAATATGGAGCAGCTTTTTACTGTATGGGGAGAGACGCTGGATAAAGAGCATGTACTTGACGAATATCCAAGACCGCTGATGGTAAGGGACAGTTATCTGAATCTCAATGGGTACTGGGACTATGCATTTACACAGGAATTTGTATGCCCGAAAGAATTTGACGGGAAGATCTTAGTTCCTTTTTCACCGGAGGCAGCATTATCAGGTGTGAACCGTCAGTTAATGCCGAATGAATATCTGTGGTATCACCGGACATTTTCTGTTGACGGGCATAAGACAAAAAGAGCAGGTGAATCCTTTTCAGAGGAAGATCCGGAATCCGGGATGGGAGCAGACCTGACAGCGGAAAGGCTGCTTCTTCACTTTGGAGCTGTGGATCAGGCGTGCGTTGTATGGGTGAACGGACAGCGGATCGGAAAGCATACAGGTGGGTATCTGCCTTTTGAATTTGAGATCACAGAGGCAGTGCAGGCAGGAGAAAATGATCTGGTTGTGGCTGTGAAAGACCTGAGTGATACATCGTATCATTCCAGGGGAAAGCAGAAGCTGGAAAGAGGCGGCATGTTCTATACGGCTCAAAGTGGGATCTGGCAGACTGTCTGGATGGAAAGAGTCCCGGAAAAGTATATAAAAGAAGTGGAGACGCTCCCTGAACCGGATGAGGAAAAAGTCCGTATCATAGTCCGGTCTGGTGCAGAATATGCTGTAAAGATCGTGCTGCAAAAGCCAAAGCTCCACAAAGAGCTGAAGAAAAATGTACCGGATGATCCAGTGGAGGACATGACCGGGAGCAGAATAGCAAATCCGGTGGAAAGTACAACAGAAACTACCATAGGAACATTTTATGGAAAGACGAATGAATGGCTGGAGATTCCGGTTCAGGATGTGCAAATGTGGACATGTGATACACCGTATCTTTATGATTTTACTGTTGAGATGGAGAAAGACAGGGTAGCAGGTTATTTTGCCATGAGAAAATTCACACTGGAAAAAGATGGACAGGGATTCGTGCGGATCTGCCTGAACCATCAGGTACAGTATCAGAATGGAGTACTGGATCAGGGCTACTGGCCGGATGGACTGTATACCGCACCTTCAGATGAAGCTATGATCTTTGATCTGGAGCAGATGAAGAAATGCGGATTTAATATGGTACGGAAACATTTGAAAATAGAGCCGCAGAGATGGTATTATCATTGCGACAGGCTGGGGCTGGTCGTATGGCAGGATCTGGTCAATGGCGGAGGAAAATACAAGCACTGGTTTGTGACGTATGCGGCAACGCTGATGTCCTGGTGGAAGATTCGGATGAGAGATATTTATCCGGGGCTTCTGGCAAGAAAAGAAAAGGAAGGCCGCCTGGAATTTGTGAAAGAAATGAAGGAGACGGTACATCGGTTAAAAGGGCATCCAAGTATTGCCGCCTGGACCATCTTTAATGAGGGCTGGGGGCAGTTTCAGACAGAAGATATGACCGCTATTCTCAGAAAAGAAGATCCTGACCGGCTGATCGATCAGGCCAGTGGGTGGTTCGATCAGGGGGGAGGAGATTTTTGCAGCCTTCATAATTATTTCTTTAAGCTGAAGATCCACCCGGAAAAGGAGAGGGCATCAGTTCTTTCGGAATTTGGAGGATACAGTTACCGGATCGAAGGACATAGTGCCTGTGGAAAACTTTATGGATATGGGATCTGCAGGAGTAAAAAAGCACTGAACCGTCGATACAGAAAAAGAATGGAACAGGTGAAAAATCTGATAGAGGAAGGTTTGTGTGCCAGTGTCTATACACAATGGTCAGATATTGAAGAAGAAGTCAACGGAGTTTATACATACGACCGAAAGA
>OLQR01000984.1_pt1 | contig 18814 bp, 15 predicted proteins | sample 1671881 | NCBI WGS metagenome assembly OLQR01 (sample SAMEA3136623, study PRJEB25190) | human gut metagenome | biome: human gut; feature: human-associated habitat; material: faeces | place: Austria | collected 2013 | reverse complement strand
AGATTTTATAAATTATATAGATATTTGTGACCTTCCCAAAACGGTTAAATACACCGAAAACGGAGCTGAAAGGACGGAAAAGTATACTTATACAGGTTTATACGATGTTAGGACATACTCTGTCTATACAAATGACAATAAGGAGTTAAGCTCTGTAAGTTATGAGTATGATTATGACAGCAGCAATACATATTATGGCATACCTACAAAGATTACTACTAAAATGGATGACAGCACAAGTGTTGTTCAGACCAATACATTATTGAATGACGGTACGTCAATGTCAGGTAAAGTCATTTCAAAGTCAGTGATAGCAAGGGGCGAAGCAAAAGAATCAGCTGTAGCTTATTCTTACGATGATAAAGGACGAGTAACAGCAACAAATGAATATATTGATACCAATGAGTCACAATATGTTAGAACAGCAAATACATACTCCGATTCAATAAGTTTTGCGGCAAAGCCTGTTGAAGTTAAAGTTGACGGCTGGGACGGCACAACAAAATATGTGTATGATACGTTAGGCAGAACTTTATCTGTTACAAAACCCAATAACACAAAGGAAAGCTACTCCTATGACGGAATAGGTAATGTGACAAGGGTGGGCTACTTTGACGGCAGTGGTTCGGAAAAGAGCAGTGTATCGCTACAATACGATTATAATAACAATACCATAAGGTACACTAACGAGAACGGAAATGTTGAAGTATATGATTATGACCCTGTCGGCAACCCTGCGTCTGTTACAAAGGTCGGTACAGTTGTTTCGACCTATACTTATGATACAAGGTTAAGACCTGAAACTTACACAGAGGGTAAGGCTGTAACCACATACGGCTACGATAATAGGGACAGGCTTACATCCGAGATTGTAAGAGAAGGCTCAACAGTGCTTTCAAACAAGACTTACTCTTATGAAAATAATTCAACCGGTCTTAAAACAATCGAAACAATAAATGGCGACAGCTCATCTGCTACAGTATCTAATATTACACAAGCTGACGTTCTCGGCAGAAATGTAATGGAGAATAAGGCAGGAAATACTACATACTATACCTACGATAAACTGGGTAATGCTGTAAAATCGCAGAATTACATTACTGCCCTCAGTGACAGGACTGTATATTTGACAATGGATTACACCTATGACAGTGCAGGCAATGTATTGTCCACAACAAGAACAGATGATACCGATACTGCCGCAGCAACCCATACATATGCTTCTTATGATATGCTTGGCAGAATGATAACGTCAACAGACGGCAATGGAAATAAAACCGAATACACCTACAATGTTTTGGGATTGGTTACAAACAAAAAAGCTCCGTTTTCTCTTGATAACGGTGGAAATATGCAGTATACTAACTATGGATACACCTATGATGCTGTGGGCAATGTAATAAAGGATACAGTAACCGACGGTGTTACAAATGAGTACGCCTATGACTACAAAAATAATGTGACACAGGTTAAAACCGGCGAACAGGTTGTTGATTATACTTATGATGCTGTCGGCAATATGACAGAGTACAAAACAGCCAACGGCACACAGGTTCACAAGTATGCTTACAACAGCTTTGGTAATGTTACGCAGTATACCGATGCTTTAGGCAATTCGGAAACTTACACCTATGACAGCAATCAGGATATGGTTAAAAAGGTTGACCGTAACGGTAATGCTGTTACATACACCTATGACGGACTTCACAGGAAGTTGACTGAAAAGGCGGACGGAGTAAATAATTCCTGGACTTATGGTTTAACAGGCGGTGTTTTGACGGAATCAAACGATAATGTGGTTAAAACATACACCTACAACTATCAAGGCTTGCCAAATACAGAAAATACAAAAATCGGTTCTGATACTTTTGGCATCAGAAGAAATTATGACTCACGAGGAAATGACCGAGAGGATTACTATTACAAGAACGGCACTTTGTATGAAAAACGTAAGTACATATATGACAACAAAAACAGAATTGCCGGAGTTGGCATAGCGTCGCCGTCAGACACTGCATTTACTCAGAAAGTAACCTATTTCTATGATTTAAATGACAATTTGGTGTCTGCTTATTATGGCAACAATTCGTATGATACATATTCATATAATGCTGCAAATCTTGTTACTCGTAAGGATTTGATTCACCAGTCTAACAATAGCAAGAGCGAAGAATTGGTTTATAATTACCGTCTTGACGGAAATATGTCATCAAAGACAGAAACATATAACGATTATACAAATACTACGGCATATACATATGACAGCACAGGCAGATTAACAAACGAGACTGTATCGGGTAATGATAATTTCGGTATGGCTTATACCTATGACGAAGCAGGAAACAGAAGCTCAATGACGTTCTCTGTTAATTCTTCAGTCATATCAACCGAAAACTACAGTTATGACAGCAACAATAGGCTTACCGGTTCTGTTAAGAAAAACAAAACAACATCTGACTACGTTGACTATTCTTATGATAAGAACGGCAACCAAACAAAGGTTGAAAAGTATTCTGTAAATAATGATAATACGTTTAGGCTTAAAATATTAAGCGGTATGTATCAAAACGGAACAAGCACAGAGAAATTTACTTACAACGGTTTAAATCAGCTTGTTAATTATGAGAATACCAACGGCAGCTATAACAACAAAGTCGGCTTGTCAGCTCAGTATAAGTATATGGCAAACGGCTACAGAGTTTCAAAAACCGTCAATGACCTTGAAACTCGCTATCTGTGGGACAAGGATAATATTGTTGCAAATATGACCGGCAATAATGTAATAAGCCATAAGTATTACAGAGGAGTTAATCTTATCTGTAACGATTCGGATATATACTATATGCACGATGCCCACGGCAATATGATAGAAATGTACGACGGCAACAGTGGGTATCCCGACAGTTGGTATATGTATAATGCTTTTGGTACTCAGAATTATTTTTATGATACCGATGATGTGCGTGCAGGACAGCCTTGGGGTTATTGCGACCAATATTACGATTGGGAAACTCAAAACTACTATATGAGGGCAAGATATTATAACCCTGCAAGTAGTAGGTTTATAACAGAAGACCCGATTAAGGACGGTAGTAATTGGTATAGCTATTGTAATGAAAATCCCATTAAATACATTGATAGTAACGGAAAGATACCTGTTGAAACGATAATAGACGTGGCAAGTATTGGATGGAGCTTTAAGGATTTTGTAAGTCAACCCAATGTAACCAATTTCGGCTTTTTAGCATGGGATGTTGTGGCTGCCATAGTTCCATATGCCCCTGGTTCATATGTTGCGAAGTCAGTAAAGTCCGGTACTAAAATTATATCCAAATCGAGTGAGTATGTAAAAAAAGGGGTTTGGAAAATGGGAAGTATGAAAAGAGGCTGGGAAATCGAGAAAGCATTGGGAGGAATGTGTAATAACTTTCAGACTATAGATAAATTTGTTGAATCTTTTTCTGAAGTTGTTGGTTTAGATGTGGTTCATTGGTTGTCATCTGTAACAAGTATAAAGAGTATTGATATTTCTGCTAAAAGTTATAAAAATGCAAGTAATTTAAAAAGAGTTTTAAAAAGATATGTAGATGATGTATCAAGTTATTATTCTAAAAAGTATAAGGGGGAAATATATAGTTTAGATAAAGGAGGAAAAAAAATATTGGAAGTTGCAATTCCACCGGTTGAAATGAGTAAAGCACAAGCTAATGTGTTTGATGAAATTGTAAGCTATGCAAAAGAAAAGGGTGTAACTGTAATTACCAGAATAATTGGATAGGAGATTATAATGGAAGTAAAATTTAATGAGCCAAAAATGATTGATATATTAGTAGATGAAAATCGTAATATTGCTATTTTCACAGGAGAATTAATAGATAGTATTGGTGAATATAAAAAGATAATGTATTATATTTGCACCGAGTTAAAAGCACCATATACTGAAAGTGAACTTGCTGACGCTATCAAAATTGCTATGACCGAGGAAAACAAACAACCATTTTTTTGCTATGATCAAAAGAAAAATAAAACCTATGAAGAAGTGTATTATGGCATAAAAGGCTTTAATAAGGCGATGAAAGGCAAAAGAATGGTTGATGTTGGTTATAATAATCGATGGGGCAAATATGCTTCTTTAAATATGCCGGATAAAAGAGGTTATTCATATACCGGTGTAAATTTGTTGTATTTGGATGATAATGCTGATTGGGAGGACTATGCTAAAGGGGTAATTAAACTTATTGATTTTGATCCTAAAAAGGATAAATTTGTATATAAAGAAAGGCAAGAATAAATAAACAGCAGGAGAAAATTTGGCTTTTTTACACATTATCCAATAGTTGGCGATGGAGGTGCATTTCATAGATTTTATAAGGGATGGTAGGAGGGTAAATTATGTTACTAATTAAAAGATATAAGATTATTTTTTTATTTGTTTTGTTAATAATATTATTTACTTTATTTGAAATGGGAAAATCAACTGTTGCTGTAAAATGTGAAGAAATTGACAAAACAAAGGATTATATGATCTGCTCATTAGAAACAGCTACAGAATCTCAATTTAGTGTCCTTTATGATAGCCGGAATCGAGATATTCGGAATGTTAATTTGAACTTTTGGGAACAACTATATAAGTTTAATGGTTATTTTAGAGGAGATATTATGGGTTCTCTAAATAAATATGTTATATATGGAAAATTTGACTATGATGAAAAAACACATGATATTTTAATTTCAAATTTTGAAATACGCCCCATATATCCGGTAAAGAGGGATGAATATACAGAAGGTAATAGTGAGTTACCTAAGGATTTTATATATAGATATGAGTCTTCATGGATTGTGAATTTATTTATTGATTTAGTATAGAGATATTAATCATATTGAATTATAATTGGCAGGTAACAGCATCAACTTTGAATAGTGCTACTACAGCCTGCAAGTATGACAATGTAGGTGATGTACTTGAAATGTGTATGGCAAACGGAGGTATTGTAAAATATAGCTGTGACCAGGTGAACAGACTGACTAAGTGTACAGATATATTGGGTCAAAGTAAAACAAACAGTTATGATAGCCATAGTGATATAACATCAGAGAAATTCAGAACTTTTGCTACGCAAAAGCAATCCTATGGATTGTCGGATACTTTTTCCAATTCAAAAATGGTAACCAAACAGAAATTGAAAAATATACCAAAAACAATGATGGTATATTTAAGTTAGGTATTGTAAATGCGTTATCTAAGAATGATACAGGAATTGAAAAGTTTACTTACAACGGTTTAAATCAGCTTACAAACTATGAGAATACAAATGGCAAGTACAATGGTAAGGTTGGCTATAGTGCTGAATATAAGTATATGGCTGACGGCTACAGAGTTTCAAAAACCGTCAATGACCTTGAATCACGGTACCTTTGGGATAATGATGATATTGTTGCAGATATGAACGGCAATAATGTAATAAGCCATAAGTATTACAGAGGAGTTAATCTAATCTGTGATGATTCAAATAACTATTATATGCACGACTCTCACGGGAATATTATTGAAACTTATGTAAAAGATGATAATTACTGTTATAATTGGTACAGATACAATGCCTTTGGTACTAATAAGCACTTTGATGATACCGATGAATTAAACAGTTATGGACAGCCTTGGGGTTACTGCGACCAGTATTACGATTGGGAAACTCAAAAATATTATATGAGGGCAAGATATTATAACCCTGCAAGCGGTAGGTTTATAACAGAAGATACACATTGGACACCGTCCAATATGATTTATGGAAATAAAGAAAGCAAGCAAAGAAAAGTTGATGTTGCAGCTGTATTAAAAAGTGGGAATTTGTATGTATATTGTGAGAACAATCCATCAAAGTACAAAGATACCGATGGTAATGTACTGACAGAAGCAGCTATTATAGTGGCTGTAGGCTCAAGTTTTGTGTCTGGAATAACAACAGGTGCAGTGTACAAGTATAAAGGTGAGAGGTTTGCCGCTGGATTTGTTAATGGGTTTACATCGTGTGCTGTAACAGAATTAGGTGCTGCAATTGGTATGTTGACACAAACGTCAATTGGTGCAACGGCATGGATGACAATAGGCTCTGTAGTTGGTGGTGCCATTGGTTCTGTTGCTGAAGATGTTATTTTCCATCCTGAAAAGAATAGCAGTAGTATTGCAAAATCTGCGGCAAAATCAGCGGCAAGTGGCATTGTATCTGGTGTATCGTCAGCATATTGGAAATACGCTATTGACATAGCCAATCAAGCTGGATCTGCAGCAAAAACTTTGATGAAGTATGATGAAAACTTTGGAAAGGCTATTCAAATATTCTTCGATGAACTAGTGACAATCCTAACATCATATAAGGGGTGACGAACAATGAAAGGTTACTATTTTGTGAGAAGAAGCAATATTAATGTCGTTGCTTTACTGGTAGGAGTACACATATTTTTTATAGCACTGTGCTTGATTTATTTATATAGATTTCCACGAATGTTTATTGAAATAGGACTGGTAATAGGTATACTTTTAGTATTAAATTTTATGTTGGTTAAATTTTTCAATGCTATGGGGTTATATGTCGGAAATGAAAAATTGTTTTACAAAGTTTTATTTTTAAGGGAGATTAACCCTTCGAATATAGTTGGTATAAAAGTAATAAAAGCAAGAGCAGTGGGTGGAAAGTATAGGGGCAGTTACAATCTAAAAAATGTTAAAGGAAAGCAGTTATATAGTGCTATATTTTTGAATAAGCTTGATGGCGAAATGATAAAATATAATCGTGGAGATTTAGAGTTTATTAGTAAATACAGGAGTAATGTTATTTTCACAATTAGATATGATTTTAAAGCAGTAAAAAAAATACAAGAGATTAATAAACAAATTACAGTTATTGTTCCGGAAGAATTAATTGACTGATCGAAAGATGGTTATACAAAAAATTAGAGTACTGTTCTTGAGTAAAAGTAAAAACTTAGAGAAGTATTGAAGTGTAAATTATAGCATAAACTTCAATTCTGAATAAGTACACAGAGACGGTTACTTGTGTTGATAGCTGTTGAATATTAGACGATTCTATGATATATAAATATGGTGAGTTTTGAAAATGATATATTATAGAATCGTCATCAAAATAACATAAACAGCTTTTCTCTGTACACTTTTTTAATTTTCCTAAACAAATTGTTATTGTGGACAATATAACAAGAGAAATAGTATAAGTAAGCGATGCCTTACATCCCAAAACGTGGATTCCTGATAGTAACATTATTAATCCGTATATTCCCAAATAAAGGAGTGTGAAAAGTTTGGAGCTTATGAATTTTTTTGATGAAGCATTACAACAGGTAGTTGTAAATGATGTGCGGTATTATAATGTTTTATCGTTATATAATTATTTAAAGTGTTGTAATAAAGAGATATTTATATTTGAGGAATTGATTATTGTACCATTCTATATACTGAATACTCGTGTATTTGAATTATATGACTTTGAGTTAGATATTTTACATATGGATATTTATGAATATATTTTAATGAAAACAGGGAAAAAATTTATCAAATCAGTTGATAGTAAATTGATTAATAGGTATAGTAAGTGTTTTATTAGCTTAAAATACGGTTCAGTACGCATTAATTTATTATTAGAGTACCTTAAGTATATTTTGTTAAGTGATGAAATGAAGTCCAGAATACCTGAAACTCTTGGGATTTTTGAGAAAAAGAACCTATTTTTTGAACTTTATTAGCAGAGTGCAGAGGGTGATTACAGGCTACTGAAGAAAATTTACAAAATGTAAGTACATAGGGAGTAATCCTTTGTGTGGGACTTCAACATTACCAAGGCAGTGACATCCGGAACAAAAGAAACTTACAAAAAAATGCTGATAAGTTTGTTTATGAATATAAAGGAAAAGTTATTGAGGTCACAGGTAAAATCGTAAATGGGGTTCTTAATATATCAGATGCATGGGTAAAGTCTAAATAAAGGCGGTGTTATTTTTTGCAAAATTATATTTTCAAACCTATGGATGCTTTGTCTGAGCTTGAAAAAAAACAAGAGTGGAATATGGCAAGAGAGTATCTTTATAACTTGTGGCAATCTCAAAAATATGACACATTTATACACTTTAGACTAATAAGTGAATGTTGGGTTGTACTGTCAGATCACGGATGTACTATTGAACTAGATGACATAACTTACGAAATATTTCTAAAAACGCTGAATATGGCAACAAATTTTTGGCTGGATAATTATGATTGTATAGAAATCTATAGTAGTATGCTCGGTGAGATGATTACGATGTTTCCAGAACTTTTTTACAATGATGAAAACGATGACATAAATTATCCAATATGGTATAGTATAGGCAACAAGTTAATAAAAAATTCATACAAAAAATATAGTGGTAATGAAATTGTCAGTATGATTTATTTTGGTAGTTTTGGATATTTTTCAGAGTATCATAAAAAATATGAAGAAATGCGAGCTTTAGTTGTGTCGCATATTGACGATTATCTAAAAAAAGATACTTTAATTGAAAAATATTACATTGAAATGTGGACTAAAAATATTTCACTTGATTGAAACCCTAAAAGCTGCTTTTTCCATAGCATAGATAATAAAGATGTTGCATCTTTATTAAAGGCTGAAACAAATGAAAATTACAATATTGAAAAGAAAGATATAAATGGAGATGGCTCTATAGATTAAGAGATGTTATACTTCTTATGAAGTATGTAACAGGAAAAGTTAGCGAAATATGATAAAAAGAAAGACCGTTTTCTGTGTAGGAAACGGTCTTTCTATGTAATCTATCTATGTGAAACGAAAAAAGACCACCTGAAACAGATGGTCTTAATATTACTTTATTAAATTTAAAACTTCTTCCTTTGAAATAACACCAACACTCTGGTTTACAAGTTCGCCACCCTTAAAAACTAAAAGAGTAGGAATACTCATAACACCGTACTTTATAGCAAGCTGTTGTTCCTCGTCTACATTGACTTTGCAAACTTTTATATCTGGATTTTCTTCTGCTACTTGGTCTACAACTGGGCTTAACATTCTGCAAGGACCACACCAAACAGCCCAAAAATCAACTAAAACTGTTTTATCGCTTTTTAAAACTTCTGTTTCAAAATCTGCTGTCTTTACATCAATAACTGACATACCGTTACCTCCTTTTTCTTATTCTGTGCATTTGGTGTAACTATTACTCACTTAAATTGAATTTTTCTTTTATTCTTTCAAAAGTCTGGGAACTTATAATATGTTCGATTTTGCAAGCATCAGCTGCTGCAACATCTGCATCTACACCGATATGTTCAAAAAACTTTGTTAAAATTCTGTGTCTTTCGTAAATTCCTTCGGCGATTTCTCGACCTTTGTCAGTAAGTAAAATCTGGTTTAAAGGGTCAATTTCTACAAGACCCTCTTTCTTCAATATTGATACGGCTCTACTAACACTAGGCTTAGAAAAACCTGTTTCGTGTGCAATATCTATTGAACGAACATAACCGTTGCGTTCTTTCAAAATAAGTATAGTTTCTAAATAATTTTCACCGGATTCTTGAATCGCCATTTTTCTCACTCCCAATATATCTTCTATGTAACATATTAACATAAAATTGCAATATTTTCAATGGGTAATGTGGCTAATGAAAAAATAAAATTAGTTGTGGAAATTTTGTCAATGAATGGGATTAAATATACATCAAATAGGCTTGTACAGAGTTTGGCGATGTGTTATAATGAAACGGTAAAGAAAGAGAACATTTTTAAGGGAGGAAAGTAATATGATAATGGATAAATTCAGCTTAAAAGGTAAGGTTGCAGTTGTTACAGGTGCTAATACAGGACTTGGTCAGGGTATGTGTGTTGCTTTGGCTCAGGCCGGTGCAAAGGTAGCAGGTGTTGCCAGAAGAAGTTGCGAAGAAACAAAGGCTTTAATTGAAAAAGACGGTGGCGAATTCCTTGAAGTAATTGCTGACTTAGGCTCAACAGAACCTATTCAGGGTATTATTGACAAGACTGTTGAAAAATTTGGCAAGGTAGATATTCTTGTAAATAATGCAGGTATTATTTTAAGAGAAGATGCTATTAATGTTCCTGAGGCTGATTGGGACAAGGTTATTACAATCAACCAAAAGGTTGTGTTCTTTATGTGTCAGGCTTTTGCTAAGGAATTTGAAAAAATTGGTGGTGGCAAGATTGTCAATGTGGCATCAATGCTTAGCTATCAGGGTGGTATCAGAGTTCCTGCTTACACAGCAAGTAAGTCTGCTATTTTAGGTTTAACAAGAGCTTTAGCAAATGAATGGGCATCAAAGAATATCAATGTAAATGCTATTGCACCAGGTTATATGGCAACTAACAATACAAATCAGCTCAGAAGTGATGCAAATCGTTCTGATGAAATCCTTGGCAGAATTCCTGCCGGTCGTTGGGGTACACCAGAGGATATGGCTGGTGCTGTTGTATTCCTTTGCTCTGATGCAGCAAGCTATGTAAATGGCTTTACTCTTGCTGTTGACGGTGGCTGGCTTGCAAGATAAAATAAAATAACAGGAGAAAGATTATGTCTGGACTTTTTATAACCCTTGAGGGTACAGACGGTTCTGGCAAAACTACTCAGATTAACAGACTTAAAGAATATTTTTCTGAAAGAGGATATAGAGTAGTTTGCACAAGAGAACCAGGTGGTACTCCAATAGGAGAAAAAATTAGAAAAATTATAATTGATAAAAATAATAGTGAAATGGCTAATATTACAGAAGCTCTTTTGTATGCAGCAGCGAGAGCTCAGTTAGTTAATGAAGTTATTGAACCTGTGCTTAAAGACGGTGGCGTTGTTATAAGTGACAGATTTTTGGATTCAAGCCTTGTATATCAGGGTTTTGCAAGAGGTATGGGTGAAAACTTTATAAAGAATATTAACAGAGCCGGTGTAAATTCACTAGAACCGGACATTACTTTTCTTTTGAAACTTAAACCAGAGGATAGTATTGCCAGAAAGTCTAAACAGGCAGAGCTTGACAGACTTGAGGCAGAAAAGGCAAATTTCCACCAAAGAGTTTTTGATGGATATATTAGCCTTGCCAGAAGAAACAAAGAAAGAATTAAAATCATTGATGCTCTTAAAACAGAGGAGGATATTCACAACGAAATTCTCAATCATATTGAGAGCTTTATGAAAAAACGAGGTTTTTAATGTGATAGGCTTTAACCAGATATTAGGACACGAGAACATAATCCATAGTTTGAAAAATTCCATAATGGGAGAACGTGTAAACCACGCCTATATCTTTAGTGGAGAAAAAGGTATAGGAAAACATACTCTGGCTAAAGCCTTTGCTAAAACCCTTAATTGTCGCAACGGTGGTACAGAACCTTGTGGACAATGTATAAGTTGCAAAACTTTTGATACAGGAAATAATCCGGATATTATTACTATTACCCATAGTAAAAGAGATATTACAGTTGATGTAATAAGAGAACAGATAGGGGAAAATATTATCTATAGACCCCATTCGAATAAATATAAAATTTTTATAATGCCTGATGCCGACAAAATGAATGTTTCGGCACAGAATGCTTTTCTTAAAACACTTGAAGAACCACCAGAGTTCGCAATTTTTATGTTGTTGTGTGAAAATTACAATAAACTTCTTGCCACTATATTATCCCGATGTGTTACATTTAAATTAAGACCGGTAGACCATAATCTCATTGAAAAATATCTTATTGACAACAATTCCCTTGATAGAGAAAAGGCTCAAATGTATGCAAGATATTCTCAAGGCAGTATTGGTAGAGCTGTTGAACTTAGTAACTCACAGGATTTTAATGAAATAAGGGACTATACCCTTAACTTAGCTAGAGAATTGGAAAAAGCTGATTTAATAAAAATGTATAAATTGGCTGAGGGCTTGAAGGAATATAAAGACGAAATCGACACTGTGTTGGAGATATTGCTGTTGCTTTACAGAGATGCACTTGTGTATATAAAAACAGGTAGCAGACGATATGTTATTCAACAAGATAAAATAGATGATATTATAAATATGGCACAGACTTCAAATACAGCACAGCTGGAAAAGAGATGTGATGCCATAAATGATACAAGAATGAAATTACTCAATAACGGAGATTTTCAGCTTATGACTGAAACTCTGTTTTTTAAGATAAAGGAGAAGTAAGAATGATAGTAGTTGGTGTAAGGTTTAAGCCAGTAGGTAAGATTTACTATTTTGACCCTGCTGAATTGCCTGTTGAAAAAGGTAGCCATGTTGTAGTTGAAACCTCAAGAGGTACTGAATATGGTACTGTTGTTATAGGCAAAAGAGATATAAGCGAAGATGAAGTAGTTCAGCCTTTAAAGAAAGTAAGCCGTATTGCTACAGAGCAAGATGAAGAAAGATATACAGCTAATAAGGAAAAAGAAAAAGAGGCTCTTGATATTTGCCACGAAAAAATAAAAAAGCATAATTTACCAATGCGTCTTATTGATGTGGAAATAACTTTTGACAATAGTAAAATTATTTTCTACTTTACTGCTGACAACAGAATTGACTTTAGAGAACTTGTAAAGGATTTAGCCGCAGTTTTCAGAACAAGAATAGAATTAAGACAGATTGGTGTTCGTGATGAAGCCAAAATGGTAAACGGTATTGGTATTTGTGGCAGACCTCTTTGCTGTGCAACTTTCTTAGGGGATTTCCACCCAGTAAGTATTAAAATGGCAAAGGACCAAGGCTTATCCCTTAACCCAAGTAAAATTTCAGGTTCTTGTGGCAGACTTATGTGCTGTTTACAGTATGAACAGAGTTCTTACGAAGAATTGATTAAAAATCTTCCTGGAGAGGGGGATATAATTGATACTCCAGAAGGTCAAGGTGAAGTTTTAAGTGTATCTGTATTAAAGCAGGTAATTAAAACAGCTATCAGAAAGCCACCAAAAGACGAAGTTACAATATTCTTCTTTAATCCGGAAGAAATTTCTATTGTAAAACGTAAGCATAGACGTGAAGAACGTCTTTCTAAAGAGGAAATGAAGGAATTATTAGACAAATGATAGATATGGAGATTTTTGAGGGCGAAAGAATAGATGACCTTCAATGTAGTGGATTGTATATTATTCAAAATAAAAATGGTTTTTGTTTTGGTATAGATGCAGTTCTTCTTTCTAGCTTTGCAAAAGTGAAAAGGGGCGAAAAAGCCTTGGATATGTGTACAGGCAATGGAGTAATTCCATTGCTTTTGTACGGTAAGACTAATGGGGAACATTTTACCGGTATTGAAATACAGACACCTGTGGCAGAAATGGCTCAAAGGTCAGTTATTATGAATGAGGTATCAGACAAAGTTGAGATTATAAATGATGATATTAAAAATCTTTGTAATTACTTTAAACGTGCTACATTTAATGTTGTGACTTGTAATCCACCTTATATGGCACAGGGTGTTGGTGCAAAAAATGACCATTCTCCAAAAGCTATAGCCAGACACGAAATAATGTGCAATATTGATGATATATTCGAAAATGCAGATAAAATGCTTAAATTTGGTGGCAGATTGTATATGGTTCACAGGGCAGAAAGATTGACAGATATTTTCTACTCAGCCAGAAATCATAAGCTAGAACCAAAGATTATGCAAATGATACAGCCTTATGCAAACAAAGCACCTAATTTGGTGCTTATTGAGTTTGCAAAAGGTGGAAAACCACCACTCAAAAATCTTGAACCTATAATAGTATATAATCAAGACGGAACTTATACAGAACAACTAAAGAAAATGTATTATATGTAGGAGATAAAAATGTTATATATTTGTGGTACACCTATTGGCAATTTAGAAGATATGACTTACAGAGTGGTTAGAGTGCTTTCAGAAGTGGATTTAATTGCTGCTGAAGACACAAGACAAAGTGTTAAGTTATTAAATCACTTTGATATTAAAACACCTCTCACAAGTTATTATGAACATAATAAAGATGTAAAAGGTCCTCAGCTTATTAAATTGTTGCAAGAGGGTAAAGATATAGCCTTAGTAACTGATGCAGGTATGCCTGGTATTTCTGACCCAGGGGAAGACCTTATAAAGCTTTGCTATGAAAATGATGTTCCGGTTACTGTTGTGCCTGGACCAACAGCAGTAGTTACAGCCCTTGTTTTAAGTGGCTTAAATAGCAGAAGTTATATTTTTGAAGGATTTTTACCTAGAAATAAGAAACAGAGAACAGAAGTTCTTGAAAGATTAGTAGATGAAAGCAGAACTACTGTTTTCTATGAAGCTCCTCATCATTTGGTAGATACTCTTGAAAGTATATATAAAACTGTAGGTGACAGAAATATTGCTGTAGCAAGGGAACTTACTAAAAAACACGAAACAGTAAACAGAGGTACTGTAGGCGAAGTTTTGGAATATTTTAAGGAAAATGAGCCAAAAGGTGAGTTTGTACTTGTGTTAGAAGGCAAGGACAAAGAAAAAATAAAAGAAGATAAAATTGCATCTTTTGAAGAAATGACTATTGAAGAACACTTCAATATGTACATTGAACAGGGAATGTCTGAAAAAGATGCTATGAAACAGGTTGCAAAAGATAGAGGTATAGGCAAAAGAGATGTTTATGCTTATATAAAAAAGTAGGGTTGAAGATGTTTAAAACCATAGGAATATTTGCCCACGTTGACGGTGGCAAAACTACATTTAGTGAACAGCTTTTATATAAAAATGGAAGTATAAGAAATTTAGGCAGGGTGGATAACCAAACTGCCTTTTTGGATTGTGACAATATTGAAAAAGAAAGAGGAATTACTGTTTTTGCAGAACAGGCGTCCTTTGATTATAATGAAAGTAAATATTACATAATAGATACCCCTGGGCATACAGATTTTTCTCCAGAGGCTGAAAGAACTATGTCTGCTTTAGACTATGCTATATTAATTATTAACGGTAGTGATGGTGTACAAGCACATACAGTTACACTTTTCAGACTTTTGGAGAATTATGGTGTGCCTGTTTTCATATTTGTGAATAAATGTGATATTACAGGATTTAATATTGAAAATACTCTTGAAAGTATAAGAGAAAAATTAACAGAAAATGTTCTTTTTATAGATAGTTTTGAGGATATTTCAAAGGAAGAAAATAAGGAATTTATAGCTGAAAGAAATGAAGATTATTTATCAGAATATCTTGAGGGTAGTGGAGATGAAGTAACGGCCTTAAAAGATAGCATTAAAAATAGAAATATTTTTGTGGCTATGAAGGGTTCAGCTTTAAAGGATATAGGTATAGACCAATTTTTCAGTGTATTTGATAAATTGACTTTTACAGATTATAGTTCTGACGGAGAATTTTGTGGGGAAGTATTTAAAATAAGATATGATTCCAAAGGTTTAAAAGTTGCTTATATAAAGGGCAATTCAGGTACTATTGGTCTAAAAGAAACCATAGGTAACGAAAAGATAAATGAAATTCGCTTTTATAAAGGTGAAAAATGTGAAAATTCAGATAAAGCCTGTGGTGGTCAGATATTTGGAGTTACAGGTTTAAATGAAGTTTCTTGTGGCGATATAATAAAAAATGGTGAAATTATAAAAAATGCAGAAAAATATACTATGATTTCAGCATTGCAATCAAAAGTAAATATATTAGACGGAACTGATAGCAACAAGGTTATGGAATGTCTTAAAATTCTTGAAAATCAAGAACCTATGCTTAGGACAGAGTACATAAAGCAAACTAATGAAATTGTTGTAAGTGTAATGGGTAAAATACAGCTTGAAGTTTTACAGGAAATTCTTTCAACAAGATTTGGTATAAGTGCTACATTTGAAAAGCCAGAGGTACAGTATAGAGAAACTGTGGCTGAAACAGTTATTGGATATGGTCATTATGAGCCTTTAAGACATTACGCAGAAGTTGTGTTGGAAATTGCTCCGGCTGAAAGAAATAGTGGCATTACTTTTGAAAGTACAGTTCACGTTGATACACTTTCAGCTAATTATCAAGCCCTCGTAAAGACTCACGTATTTGAAAAACAGCACAAGGGAATATTAACAGGTTCTCCTCTTACAGATGTTAAAATTACATTGATAAATGGTAGAGCTCATTTAAAACATACAGAAGGTGGAGATTTCAGACAGGCTACTTACAGAGCTATCAGACAGGGCTTAGAAAAGGCAGAAAATGTTATTCTTGAGCCTTTTTATGCCTTTGAAATATATGCCGGAGAAGAATATGCCGGAAGAATTATGACAGATATTCAAAGGTTAAGAGGTAGCTTTGAACCACCTGTTCAAATGGGCAATACATACAAAATAAAGGGCAGGGGTCCTGTTGAAACATTTATGGATTATCAGGAAGAATTGCTTTCATTTACTAAAGGAACAGGAAGCATTGTTATGACTGTTGACGGATATGAAAAATGTGAAATTGCTGATGAAGTTATAGAAAGAATAAACTATAATAAAGGCGAGGATAAGGAAAATACTTCTTGTTCTGTGTTCTGTAGCCATGGTGCTGGATTTACAGTAAATTGGGATGAAGCTGAAAGTTATATGCACACACTTAAATAATTATTATTTTTTGTCAATAGAGTATACTATTGTGTACAAAAAAATAAAATTATGATATAATATACACAATTATGCAAAGGAGAATAGTATGAAAAAGTTTTTATGTATAGTTTTGTCTTTGTTGGCAGTAACTGGCTGTGCAACAAGCAGTAAAACATCAGTAGGTGATGATACAACAGAAATTACTTCATCTGAAGGTACAAGTGGTACTGATTTAAGTGATTTGTCTGTTACATATTCAAAAGAAGATTTTGGTTTATATACACCTCCGGATAAAGACGGAAACAGTAGTTTTATAATTGGTCTTGATGAAGACCAAGATGCTTTACCTTTTAACGACAATGAATTGGTTAGATACCTTGCTGTAACCAATTATGATGTTAAGGATAAGGTAGTTAAATTTGAAGGTGATGAAGTACCTACTGACCATACAGTTGTAAGCCATATTAGCTATGAGGGTGGTAATCTCCCTGTAGTGAACAGCAAGGGTATATCTGTTATTGGTCTTAAGGGTGAGGATAATAAAAAATGTAGCACACCTGATGATGTAAAGGTTGCTTATGATATAAATAGAAAACAGGAAGAAGAATATATTACAAGCAAAATAGACGACAAAAATTATGTTATACAGTTGTACTTTAAGAAAACAGAAGTTCCTCAGGAACAGACAGAAGTGACTACAAATGAAGAAGGAAAAGAAGTACAGCAGTTAGTATACAAATACGAAAGAATAATTGTTGAGAAGGGAAAGGACCTGTTAAATGTTCCAGAAGCAACATATTCAATGAAATTCATAGTAAGGGATGGATATGTTAAGAGCATTGATTTATATAGCTACAGGTAAGGTAAGGTGTTTATGAACTTTAGAGAATATATAAAAAATAACAGGGTACTTTATGACGGAGCTTTTAGTACATACTATGCTGAAATCAATGGCAAGTGCTTAGTTCCGGAAATGGCAAATATAAAGGATAGAGAAACTGTATTAAGAATACATAAGGAATATGTAGATGCAGGAGCTGTTTTAATACGTACCAACACATTTGAAGCAAATACAGGCAGTTTAGGTTGTGATAAAGAAGAACTTAAAAATGTTATAAAAGCTGGCTGGGAAATTGCAAAAGAGGCTTGTGGAGATAAGGCTTATGTAGCTGCTGATATTGGACCTATTGAAACAGGTATAGCTTTAAGGGAATACGAGTTTATTATAGACTGTTTTATTGAACAGGGTGCAGAAATTTTCAACTTCGAAAGTTTTGCTGATATTGATGACGTTATAAGACCTTTAGAGTATTTGAAAAAACAAAAGCCAGATGCTTTTGCAATAGTTAATTTCTGTCTTAATCAACACGGTTTTACACAGAGAGGTGCTGGAGCAGAGCGTCTTTTAGAAAAGTGTGACGGCATTGATACTATAGATGCTATGGGTTTTAATTGTGGCGTTGGTCCTATACATTTACAAAATGTTTTAAAGAAAATTAAGTTTAATTTTTCAAAGCCAGTAGCAGCACTTCCTAATTCAAGCTATCCTTCAATTATTCAGGATAGAATGGTATTTTTAGATAACATTAAATATTTTTCAGATGTTATGAAAGATGTCAGCTCTATGAATATTGAATTTTTAGGAGGCTGTTGTGGTACAACTCCTAGATACATTAAGGCTTTAAATGATGTTGTGGATTTTAATCAAAAGCCACAGGAATTAAAGGCTGATTTATTAGAAAATAGTGATAAACATAAAGAACCTAAGAATAATGTATTTTTTGCAAATAAGGCAAAGGGCGAAAAAATTATTGCTGTTGAATTAGACCCACCTAAAAATGCAGATACTACAAAACTTATGGAAACAGCAAATTATTTGAAAAAGCATAGTGTAGATATAATTACTTTTGCCGACTCTCCAAGTGGAAGAACTAGAGCAGATTCTGTGCTTGTAAGTACAAAAGTAGAGAGAGAAGTTGGTATAAATGTTATGCCTCATATTTGCTGTAGAGATAGAAATGCAATAAGTATGAGTTCTCTTTTGTTAGGTGCTCACATTAATGACATAAGAAATTTATTGGTAATTACAGGTGACCCTGTTCCTAGTGCCAGTAGAGAGCAGGTAAAGAGTGTATTTAATTTTGACTCAATAAAACTTATGAAATATATTGAAAATATTAATGAAGAAAATTTCCCAGACGATAGAATTTGCTTTGGTGGAGCAATAAACTATGC
>OLQR01000975.1_pt1 | contig 18919 bp, 13 predicted proteins | sample 1671881 | NCBI WGS metagenome assembly OLQR01 (sample SAMEA3136623, study PRJEB25190) | human gut metagenome | biome: human gut; feature: human-associated habitat; material: faeces | place: Austria | collected 2013 | reverse complement strand
AATGCTTCACATCCGTCCAGACCTTCCAGCAGCTCCAGACCCTTTTCCAGCTTGGTATAGAACTTTTCGGCATCGGCCTTTTCGGCCACCGCCATCACGGTGCTGCCCGCGCCGGACACATACACAGCCTTTGCCCCGCACAGACGTGCCATGTCGAACACTTCTTTGGAGCCGGGCATCAGAGGCATGCGGTAGGGCTGGTGCAGCTTATCCTCGGTGGCAATGGCCAGCAGGTCGTGCCGTCCTTCGCAGAAGGCCGCAGGCACCAGTGCCGCGCGGGACAGGTTATACACCGCATCCTTGTGAGACACTTCCTTGGGCAGTGCCGCGCGGGCCGCTTCGGTCAGCAGCTTGTAGTCCGGCACGATGGCGGCAAAGCAGAGCGTTTCGTCCACGTTCCGCTTGACCGAGTACACCTTGCCGTCCTCGAACACGCTGCTGGTCAGGCCGCCCAGCAAAGCCGGGGCCACGTTGTCCGGATGCCCCTCGATGGAGGTGGCCAGCGTCAGCAGCTCCTGGGTGTTGAGCACATCGCCCAGCATCCGGTTGGCACCCAGCAGGCCCGCGATGATGCAGGCCGACGAGGAGCCCAGGCCCCGCGCCATGGGGATGGGGTTGGTCTGGGTGATCTTGAGGGGCGGGATCTGCTTGCCCACTTTCTCGAACAGTCCCTTGGCCGAGCGGTACACCAGGTTGCTCTCGCCGCGGGGGATGCGGGTGCCGTCTGCGGACGAGATGTCCAGCACTTCGCTTTCTTCAAAGGTCACCGTGTTGTACAGGGTGACCGCCAGGCCCAGCGCATCGAAGCCGGAGCCGATGTTCGCGCTGGTGGCCGGGACCGAAACCTTGATCTTCATTGCCGGTGCCCCTTTCTTATGCTTCCTCGGGCAGGCGCTTGAGCACCAGCTTCACGCTGCCGCCCACGGCCTCCACCTTGCGTGCTGCCTCGGCCAGTGCCTTTTCGTCGGCACGCTCCACAAAGTAGGAGCAGCCGTCGTAGCGCTCATCCACCACCTTGCCGTAGCCGTAGATGGCTTCCACCACAGCAGGAGCAATGCCCGCCACACGCACATAATATGCGGCAGGGGTCGGGTCGGTGAGCATGCCGTCCACCGGCTCGGCAGGCTGCCAGAACAGGCTGTCGTGCACCTTGGAGCCGTTTTTCAGGGCGTCCACCACGTCTGCCACCACGGCACTGGCGGTGGGCAGCTTGCCGGCACCCTTGCCGTAGAACACCACGTCTCCCAGCATATCGCCCTTGACCAGCACGGCGTTGAATACGTCGTCCACGCTGGCCAGCTGGTTGGCCCGGGGCACCAGGCAGGGCTCCACGCCGGCAGCCACGCTGCCGTCCTTGCCCAGCTTCATCCAGGCAATGAGCTTGATGACACAGCCCATCCGCTGGGCAGCCTTGACATCCCCGATGGTAATGGCCCGGATGCCCCGGGTGGGGATGTTCTGGGGATAGATCTGGTGGCCGCAGACCATGGAGGACAGGATGGCGATCTTGCGGCAGGCGTCCCGGCCGTCCACATCGTCGCTGGGGTCCTTGGTCTCGGCGTAGCCCAGCTCCTGGGCGATCTTCAGCGCATCGTCAAAGCTCAGGCTCTCACGCACCATCTTGGTGAGCATGAAGTTGGTGGTACCGTTCACGATGCCTTCCACCTCGCTGATGACGTTGGCGGCCAGGCACTGGTGCATGGGGGTGATGATGGGGGTGCCGCCGCCCACGGATGCCTCAAACAGGAAGGCACAGTCGTGGGCCTTGGCCAGACCCAGCAGCTCGGCACCGTAGGTGGCCACCATCTCCTTGTTGGAGGTGCACACGCTGCGGCCGCTCTCCAGGCAGGCCTTAACGTATGGGTAGGCAAAACGGGTGCCGCCGATGGTCTCCACCACCACCCGGACCTCCGGGTCCTGCAGGATGGTGTCGATGCTCTTGACGAACAGGTTTGCAGCCGGGTGACCCGAAAAATCCTTCGGGTCCAGGATGTACTTGACCTCCACCGGCTCCCCGGCGCGGCGCGACACGCCCGCAGCGTTGCGGCACAGCACCTCGTACACGCCGCTGCCCACCGTGCCAAAGCCCAGAATTGCAATTTTAGCCATAACGTTTTCCCTCTCCCTCTGTTACAGATTGTACCCGCAGTGCACGCCCACCACCATACGCTGGCGGGAGAGCTTCTCGGTCAGCTCCTCCGGCGTCATCTGCATGGTGTCGGTGCGGATGGTCACCGCCACAAGGGCAGCCCCGTTTTCCGGCGTAGACTGGTTGATGGTCACGATGCTGGCCCCGGCGGCACTGATGCCGGCCAGCAGGCTCTGCAGTGCACCGGTCTCGTCCCGCAGGGTGGCCATCACGGTGACCACCTCGCGGCCGTTCTCGGAATCAAAGATACAATCTTTATACTTATAAAAAGCGCTGCGCGACAGGTCCACGGCGCGGGTCGCAGCCGAAATGCTGCGCGCTTCCCCGCTGGCCAGAAGCTCCTTGGCGCGGACCACCTTGAGAAATACCTCCGGCAGGACCTGTGCGTCCACCAGATAAAAGCGGCGTTCCAACTTGTTCACCTCACAAACACAAGTGTTCTTGCAGAGAATATAATAACATCCGACCCCCTGCAATGCAAGAGGCCGGATGTGATTTTGGCAGATTATCCAGTTTTGACTCGTGAAGTACCGTTTTTCCTTGCCGGTATTGCGGCTCCGGGGGCGTAAAAGTGCGACTTTCACTGTCCTTCGTCCACGCTCGGCGCACAGATCAGTCGGTATCGAGGTTGCTTGTATCTGTGGGGATGACAGTCTGCTGGGGAGCTTCCTCTGCCGGGGCCGCCGGATCCGCTGCCTGCGTGGGGGCACCGTGCGAGTAGGTGCAGGTGTCGGGCAGGTCGTCGGCACGGTAGTAGCCCACTGCCGTGCTGGGGCAGGAGCTGCCGGCCAGCAGGCCGCTCTGGGTGCAGTAGCGGCGCTCCACCACCCCGGACGAGGCCGGGAAGGCCTTGTACGGCAGGTCTGCCTGAGCCTGTTCCATCAGGGCCTTCCAGGCCATGACGCAGGTGCTGGTCTTAGCCTGCTGCTTGGTCAGGGTCTTGGTCATGTCATAGGGCGCATCGTAGCCCCACCACACGGCCGTGACGTAGTAGGGGGTGCCGCCCACGAACCACAGATCCTTTTCGTCACTGGCCGTACCGGTCTTGCCAAAGGCTTCCATGCCGTTGGATTTGGGGTAGCGGCCGCTGGCGGTGCCCACGCTGGAGTACAGCACGTTCTTCAGCAGGCGGTTCATGACATACGCAGTGTCGCTGGTCAGGGCCTGATAGCTGGTGGCGTTGTTTTCCAGGTAGATGTTGCCGTCCCGGTCCAGCACACGGGTGTATAGGTGCGGGGTGGTATACTCACCGTCGTAGAAGATCTGGAAGGCCGACGCCAGTGCCATGGGAGTCACGCCCTTGGTCTGGCTGCCCATGACCATCTGGGCCAGACCCACGTCATTGGCGGGGTCCAGCGTGGTCAGCTGCAGGGTGTTGTACAGGAAGTTGAAGATGTTGCTTGCGCCCACAAGGTCGCCCACACGCACCGCAATGGTGTTCAGGGAGCGGGCCAGGCCGTTCCACAGCGGCACATCGCTGTTGTCGCCGTAGTTGCCGCCGTAGTTGCGGGGCCAGCTGCGCCAGGCGTTGGGGTAGGCACGGAGCTGCTTGTCGGAAAGGCCCATCAGGCCGTTCTTGCGGCAGTAGTCCTCATCCCGGATGACCATGTCCTGCTTCTGGTACAGGGGCGAATTGTTGAGCATGGTGGACCAGTTCACCAGCCCGTACTCCACGCCCAGTGCATAGGCGCCGATGGGCTTGATGGTGGAGCCGGTCTGCCGCTCCACGCTGTAGGCGCGGTTCAGCGAGAGGCTCTTGGTCTTTTCGCCCAGACCGCCCGCGATGGCCAGCACGTTGCCGTCGTAGTCCAGCGTGACCATGGCCGCCTGGGTGCGCACGTTGCGGTAATAATACACGGTGCCGTCCTCGGCAACGCGGGTCTTGGGGGTGCCGTCCTCGTTCATCACCTGCACGTCGTCGTCCGAAATGGAGGTCACCTCTTCCTCATGCCAGCCGGCCGGGAAGTAAGCGTCGTTCGTGTTCAGCATCAGGTTTTCCATCTGGGACTGCAGCTTGGTGTTCACGGTGGCCTCGATGGTAAAGCCGCCGGTGTACAGCATCTTCTGGGCGTCCGCCTCCGAGATGCCCTCCTTGGCCATGATGTCCTCCACCACTTCCTGGAACAATGCATCGGTGAAGTAGGAGGTCACAGAGGTGTTCTTCTTGTCGCTGTCGTCCTCCGCCAGCGTCAGGGGCTGGGCGGCGGCGTTGCGGTAGTCCTCCTCGCTGATCACACCCTGCTGCCACATGTTGTACATGATGAAGTTTCGGCGGTTGATCAGGTTCTCAGGGTTGGTGTAGGGGTTGTAGTTGGTGGGGTTCTTGGTGATGGAAGCGATGGTGGCACACTCCCACAGGGTCAGCTCGCTGACGTCCTTGTTGAAGTACTCGTTGGCCGCCGTCTGAACGCCCTGGATGGTGCCGGTGAAGCTGATGGTGTTCAGGTACGCCTCCAGGATGGTCTCCTTGGAGTAGCTACGGCTCAGGCAGAGGGCGCGGTAGATCTCACGCAGCTTACGCAGAGCGCCCTCGATGCCGCTGGCGCTGTTGTCATCGGTCAGGTTCTTGATGAGCTGCTGCTCCAGCGTGGAAGCACCCTGCTTGGAGCTGTAGATGGGCAGCAGATACTCATTGACCATGGCACCAATGGTGCGTTTGAAGTTGACGCCCGGCTCGTTGTAGAAATCCTTGTCCTCGGTGCAGATGAATGCATACTGCAGGTTGGTGGGGATCTGCTCCAGGTCGGCCCACACGCGGTGGCTGTTGGAGGAGCGCAGGGTGGCATACTCCACCTGTGCACCGGTGTCCGGATCGTTGGCCATGACCACGCTGGACTGGCTCAGCTGGATGTTGTCCAGGTCCAGCAGGTCGCCGTCGTTGGCCGTGGCCTGCACCACATAGAACACCATGCCCACGGCCAGCAGGCTGCCGGCCATGATGCCCAGGCACAGCAGGGTGGCAATGGTGCGGCCGATGAACCGCAGGATCGGGTGCTTTGCCTTTTCCTTCGGTTCCTTCGGAGCCTTTCCGGGCTTCCCGGGTTCCCCGACCGGCTGCTCCCGGCGGCTCTGGCTCACATTTACCTTACGTCCCGCCGCAGACTGCGAAGAACTGCCTTCGCTGCCCCGGTGGATCTTTCTCATCTCATTGCTGGAGATAGGGATCGCCTCCTGACCCATACTGGTAAACTGCAGCGCACGCGGCGCTGTGATCTTCCTTTCAAAAAACCGCTGGTCACCCAGCATACGATACCATATTATAGCACGCCGGCCGGACGCGGGCAAGGACCAATCTTCTGCCGCGGGGCCGGTGTCCCATTCAATCATGGTCAGTATACCACATCCGGCCCGGCAAAGTACAGCATTCCACCGCAAAAAATGATTTTCCGGCGCACTTCCGGGCCATACTTCCGGTAAAACCACGAAAGGGGTGTTCCCTGCCCATGCGCAAATTCGGTCTGTGCCTGTTCTACGGGCTCTGTGTGTTCACCATCGCGTTCAGTCTGTTCTGGATGGCGCTGCCCCGCCTCCCCCTGCCGGAGGCCCCGGCGGACGAAACTCCGCCCATTTCCGGCAGCGTCAGTTCCCTGGTGCAGGCGGCAGCTCCCACGGCGGCGGGCTACTATCTGTGCGACACCGGCGGCCGGGTGGCCGTGTATGCCTGCAATGCCGACGGCACCCCCGGTGCCCTGCAGCAGCTCACCGGCATCTATGTGAACCTTCTGCCCGAAAACGACGTGCTGCGCATCCGGCGCGGCATCCGGGTACACAGCCTGCCGGAGCTGCAGGCCCTGCTGGAGGACCTGGGCGGGTGATTTTTCTCAGTTTCTTCCAATTTTTATTGACATTGATGCATTAGAATTATATAATCAGAGTGTCGAAGCAAAGATTCTTAGTTCCGGGCTTCCGGAGGGAAGGAGTGCATCCAAATGTCTGAACCGGTCAGCATCCGCTACAAGTGCAAGTTCTGCGGCAATCAGCAGAACAAGAGCCTGCGCTCCGGCCCGCCCAACCCCGGCGTCTGCCTCAAGGCACCGGAGGACGGCAAGGGCTGGCATGGCCCGCACAAGTGGGTAGCCGTGCCGCACTGAGCCCGCACCTCATTTCCGGCATCCATCTGCGCAAAACAGCCCCGGACCGAATGGTCCGGGGCTGTTGTTTTTTGGGGGTCAGGCTTCCATCTGCTCCAGCGGCACAAGGTACTCCTTGCGGCACTGCTCGTACTCCAGCATGTAGTCCTTGGTGGGGTTGTGGTGCATGATGCTCTTGAGGGTGTGGGAGTCGTAATCCTCGCCGCCCTCCATGCCGATCATACGCACGGCCACATTGGAGCAGTGGTCGGAGATGCGCTCCACGTTGTTCAGCACGTCCAGGAACACCACGCCGGTGTCGATGGAGCACACGCCGTCCTTCAGGCGGCGGATGTGCTGGTCGCGCAGGCGCTCCACCATCACGTCGATCACCTCTTCCAGCGGCTCCACCTGCATGGCCTTCTGGGTGTCGTCGCCCTCAAAGGCCTCGCCGGTCACGGTCAGGATGCGCTCCACGGCCTTTTCCAGCAGGATGAGTTCCTTCTGGGCGCTCTCGGAGAAGGAGGCCTCCTTCTCGTTCAGCTCCTCGGCCTTTTCCATGATGTTCACGGCATAGTCGCCGATGCGCTCGAACTCGGTGACAAAGTTCAGCAGCTCGGTCACGGCATGGCTCTCGTCATCGCCCAGCTCCTGATCGGTCATCTTAATAAGGTAATTGGAGATGGCCACCTCCATGCGGTCGATGAGGTTCTCCCGCACCTTGATGGCGCTCACGGTGTCCTCGTCCATCTTCAGCAGCAGCGGCGCAGCCAGATTGACGTTGCGGGCGGCACGGCGGGACATTTTGACCACTGCGTTCTTGGCTTGCTGCAGGGCCACGGCCGGGCTCTTGAACAGACGCTCGTCCAGCACCGGCATGCTCAGTTCCTGCGCTTCCTCCGCGTTGTCCGGCACCGTGAGCATGGCCAGCTTGGACAGCACCCCGCTGCACGGCAGGAACAGCAGCATGGCACACACACTGGACAGGGTGTGGATGTTTGCGATGGAGCTCTTGTTCATCACGTCATGCCACATGGGGATGCCGAAGGTAAACTGCACCGCATAGATCAGGGCCAGCAGTACGATGCTGCCGATCACGTTGAAGTACAGGTGGATGAGGGCGGCGCGCTTGCCGTCCTTGGAGGAGCCGCCGATGGTGAGCAGCGGGGTGAAGGCCGTGCCGATGTGGGCACCCAGAATGATGGGGATGGCCGAACTGAAGGTGACCAGACCCGTACTGGACAGTGCCTGCAGGATGCCCACCGACGCCGAGGAGGACTGGATGAGCACCGTGACCACCAGACCCACCAGCACGCCCAGGATGGGGTTGGTCATGGTGACGAACAGGTTCTGGAACGCGGCGCTTTCCCGCAGGGGGGACACGCCGGTGTCCATCAGGCTCATGCCGGTGAACAGGATGCCGAAGCCCAGCATGATCTGGCCGATGTTCTTCTTTTTGGCGTTGCGCAGGAACACATAAAAAATGCAGCCGATAAACGCCACCACGGGCGCAAACGTCTTGGGCTGCATGAGGGTCAGCCACAGGCTGTCGCCTGAGATATCCGCCATGCGGATCAGCTGACCGGTCACCGTCGTACCAATGTTTGCACCCATGATCACGCCCACCGACTGCGTCAGCGTCATGATACCGGAGTTGACCAGGCCCACACAGATCACCACCGTGCCAGCCGACGACTGGATCACGCCCGTGATCAGGGTGCCAAAAATGACACCTTTGATGGTGGAGGAGGTCAGTTTTTGCAGCACCCCCTGCATTTTGCCGCCGGCCAGCTTTTCCAGGCCCGCGCCCATGATCGACATGCCATACAAAAACAACGCAATGCCGCCCAGCAGAGAGGTAATGTGTGTGATATCCATAGCGATACTCCTAAATACGATCTTCCTGTTTCTTCCAATAACAGCACACAGCCGCCGGGCCCTGCCCCGCCTTTGGCGGGACCCGTACCCCGGCAGCCGTTTTTCCTTTGTCATGCAGCGCCCCCATGCGTCCACGCGCACGGCACCGTTTCAGCGCTCACACTGTGCTTATTATACCATCAATCCCCCTGCCACAACAAGGTTTATTTTACAAGAAAATCACTTTTTCCACACATTTTGCTGGTTTTCAATCGTTTCGTCACGGTTCCTTTTCAAACATTTTACGCAGATTTTACATTAGTTGCTTCAAACCATGTTACTCGGCCAGCTCCTCCATCGCCTCACGCACGGTATCGGCCGAAAAGAGGAACACCCCGCTGCCGGTGTACACCTCCACATGGCTGCCCACATAACGCATCTCAAAATCCTTCATCGTGTTCCCCTCCTGTTTTGTTCTGTCGGGAGCCTGCCTGCACCGGGCGGTTCCCGCTGCCGGTGGCTCCCTGTGGCTGTATTATCGCACATGCAGCATCCCATAAATCGGACTTTCAAGGCTTTTCCGGGGATTTTTGCACAAAAAATGCTCCACCCTCCCAAAAATGGGAAGGTGGAGCATTGCAGGTCCGGTTGTTTTCCGGCGCTCAGTGGGCGGCGGCGTATTCCGGCACCACACGGCCGGGCTGCGGCGCTTTCTCCTCGCGGGACTTTTCGTAGCAGTAGCGGATGATGGCCTGCCGGCGCACGATGCCAATGAAGATGCCCCGGTCATCCACCACGGGCACAAAGTTCTGGTTCATGGCGGCTTCGATCAGCTGGTCCATGCTGGTGGTCACGGTCACCGCCTTGTAATCCCGCTTGTGGGGAAAAGCCGAGATGGGCACGTCCTCTGCAGCTTCCAGATCCAGCCCGTGGTATTTTTTCAGCCCCCAGAGGATGTCCCCCTCGGTCAGGGTGCCCACATACTCGCCCCGGCGGTTGAGCACCGGGATGGAGGCGTAGCGGTTGTTCTCCCATTTTTCCAGCGTCTGCCGGAGGGTAAAATCGTCGTAAACGTACATCAGATCCTGCTTGGGGGAGAGGAAAAACAGAATGTTCATGCCAACAACTCCTAAATCGGTATTTTATGTACGGCGTGTGCAGCCGGATGGATGATTGGGGTCTGCTCGTTTTACAGGGGACACACACCGCCCGGTGCGCATCCCCTCTCTCTGCTTTCATTTTAGCACTTTTTCATAGAGGGATAAAGCATCCGGAGGGAGTTTTTATAATTTTTTTACAGATTGTTTGCGAGCATCCGTCATACTTCTGCCGCAGCGCGGCCGCTGTGCACCGGACAGCATATCACACCCGGACGGTCATGCCCTGTCGAACGAACGCACTGCTCTGCCCAGCCGTACAGTTTTGCCCGCAAATTTGTGGGCAAAGGACGCAAAACAGCCAAAAAATCCCCGCTGCCAGCAATTTGAACTGTACAACTGCGCATCGAAGTTGTATAATAGAGTGGGTGTTTCTCGGTGCAGTCTGCGGTTTTGGCCCGCCTGCACGGCCCCAGACCCTGAATGTGTTTTCTGAAAAATAACATAAAGGAGCAGAGCGATTATGATCACTTCCCGTTTCCCGCTGGGAGATGTCAGCTTTACCGCCGGGTATTTTTCGACCCTCGTGGGTGAGGCGACCAAACACTGCTACGGCGTTGCCGCAATGGCACCCCGTGATATGACCGACGCTGTGCGCAGCCTGGTCCATGGTTCCGATTATTCCGAAAAGGGTGTCCGCGTCACGCAGGAGAATGGACGTCTCGTGATCGAGCTGCACATCGCTGTCAGCTATGGGCTGAACATTTCCACCGCTGCCCGCAGCATCTCGCACCGCGTCAAGGACGAAGTCGAGCAGGCCACCGGCCTGAAGGTCGCCCGCGTGGTGGTCTCGGTGGACGATGTGATCGCCTGATGTCCGTCTGTATCCCCGGCTGCCGGAATTTTTCCGGCCTGATAAGGAGTTTAAAACAATGATTTCTGGTAAGATCCTGCGCGACGCCATCATTTCCGGCGCCAACAACATCAACAATCAGCGCTCCCGCGTGGATGAGCTGAACGTCTTCCCCGTCCCGGACGGCGACACCGGCACCAACATGGGCATGACCGTGGGTGCTTCCGTGCGTGAGCTGGAAGCCCTGGATGACAGCTGCACCGTGGCCGAAGCCGCCAAGACCGCTGCTTCCGCCATGCTGCGCGGTGCCCGCGGCAACTCCGGCGTCATCACCAGCCTGCTGTTCCGCGGCTTCTCCAAGGCGCTGGAAGGCAAGAAGGAAGCCGACGTGGCCGACATCGTGGCTGCCCTGCAGAAGGGCGTCGAAGGTGCCTACAAGGCCGTGATGAAGCCCACCGAGGGCACCATTCTCACCGTGGCCCGCGTGGCCAGCGAAAAGGCTGCCGCCAGCGATGCCGCCGACGTGCCCGCCCTGTGGGACGTGGTGATGGCTGCCGGTCAGGAAGCCCTGGACGACACCCCCAACCTGCTGCCCGTCCTGAAGAAGGCCGGCGTCGTGGACGCAGGCGGTCAGGGCATCCTGATCATCTTTGAGGGCATGGGCAAGGTGTTCCACGGCGAGCCCATCGTGGCTGGCGGCGAGGCTGCCCCCAACAAAGCAAAGCTCTCCACCGAGAACGCCGGCAAGGGCGTGTTCACCGATGACCTGATGAAGGTGGAGGACATCAAGAACGGCTACTGCACCCAGTTCCTCATCAACAAGTACGAGGGTGCCAGCGCCGCCAAGATGCGTGCCTTTGCCGAGTCCAACGGCGACAGCGTGGTGTGCATCGAGGACGATGATGTGATCAACCTGCATGTCCACACCGCCGACCCCGGCAAGATCCTGAGCGAGGCCATCAAGTACGGCTACCTGACCAACTTCAAGATCGAGAACATGCACGAGCAGTTCCTGGCCCGCCAGAAGCAGGGCAAGAGCCTGGAGAAGCAGGCCTCTGCCGAGAAGGCTCCCTCTCAGGCCAGCGAGTTCGTCTACGCTGCTGTGGACCCCAGCCGTGACTACGGCTTTGTGGCCGTGGCTGCCGGTGAGGGCCTGAAGTCCGTGTTCACCGACCTGGCTGCGGACGCCGTGGTCTCCGGCGGCCAGACCATGAACCCCTCCACCGAGGACATTCTGGCAGCCATCCAGAGCGTGCCGGCCAAGACCGTGTTCGTTCTGCCCAACAACAAGAACATCATCATGGCCGCCGAGCAGGCCGAGAAACTGGCCGACCGTCAGGTCGTGGTTCTGCCCACCCGCACCGTGCCCATGGGCATCACCGCCATGCTGAACTTTGACCCCTCTGTGAATGCCGAGACCAACACCATCAACATGATGGCGGCTGCCGACAAGGTGTCCACCGGCCTGATCACCTACGCCGCCCGCGACAGCGAGTACGACGGCAAGCGCATCAAGAAGGGCGAGATCATGGCACTGGAGAACGGCAAGATCGTTTCCACCTCCACCGATATCACCAAGGCCACCTACCGTCTGGCCCGGGGTATGTGCAAAAAGGACTCCAGCTTCGTCACCATCATCTCCGGCTGCGACGTCAGCGACGAGGACGCCGAGAAGGTTACCGAGATGGTCAAGGCAAAGTGCCCCAACCATGTGGAAGTAAGCCACATCCGCGGCGGTCAGCCCGTGTATTATTATATGATCAGCGTGGAGTAAGCAATTCCTCCGGCTGACCTGTTCCCTGAAAAACAGCAACTCCCCCTGCCGTGAGCAAATGCCCACCGCAGGGGGAGTTTTTGTTGTGTTCAGAAGAAGCTCACCTGGCTGCTCTCCGGCAGGTCGCCCAGGGCGCCCACCTGACGCAGACGGTCCAGGATGCCCTGACCGACGCCGGAGGCCTGCTGCAGCTCTTCCACCGAGATATATTCCTCTCCGTGGATGGTCACCCGCTCCAGTGCGTCGGCAGCAGCACCGCCCAGACCCTTCAGAGAACTGAAGGGCAGGCGCACCTTGCCGTCCTCCACCACATATTTGGAGCCGCGGCTCTTGCCCAGCTCGATGGGCAAAAACTCGTACCCGCGCACCAGCATTTCATTCACCAGCTGCAGGCTCACCAGAACGTCCTCGTCCTTGGCGTTCTTTTCCTCCTTCAGGCGGCGCTTGACCTCTTCCATGTGAGCACGGGCCACAGCAGCCCCGCCGATGGCGGCCTCATAGTCGATGTCGTCGCCGCGCACGGTGAAGTACACCGCATAGAAGGCCTGCGGCTTGTAAATTTTGAACCACATCAGACGGATGGCACTCATCAGATAGGCCACCGCGTGGGCCTTGGGGAACATATACTTGATCTTGCGGCAGCTCTCGATGTACCAGTCCGGCACATCATGCTCCCGCATGGCTTCCTCCCAGCCATCCTTGAAACCGCCCTTGGCCACCTTGCCCTTACGCACGGCCTCCATGATGTCAAAGGCCATCTTGGGTTCCAACCCCTTGCGCAGCAGGTACAGCATGATGCTGTCACGGCAGCCGATGACCTCTGCGATGGTGCAGGTGCCACTGCGGATCAGCTCATCCGCGTTGCCGGTCCACACGTCGGTGCCGTGGGACAGGCCCGAGATCTGGATCAGCTCCGAAAAGTTCTTGGGCCGGGCCTCCACCAGCATGCCGCGCACGAAGTTGGTGCCCATTTCCGGAATGCCGAAGGTACCGGTCTGGCTGTCGATCTGTTCCGGGGTCACGCCCAGCGCTTCCGGGCTGGTGAGCAGACTGTACACCTTGGGGTCGTTCATGGGGATGCTGTCCACCGGGATGCCGGTGTATTCCTCAAAATACTTGTAGAAGGTGGGCATATCGTGGCCCAGCTCGTCCAGCTTGAGCAGCGTATCGTGCAGATACTTGAACTCGAAGTGGGTGGTCAGCAGGCCGCCTGCCACGTCATCTGCCGGGTGCTGGATGGGGCAGAAATCGTAAATTTCATAGGTGTCCGGCACAACGACCATGCCGCCGGGGTGTTGGCCCGTGGTACGCTTGACGCCGGTGCAGCCCAGCGTCAGGCGGTTTTCCTCCGCATGGTTCACGGTGCGGCCCCGCTCTTCCAGATACTTCTTGACGTAGCCGTAGGCGGTCTTGTCCTGAATACCGGACACCGTACCGGCCTTGAACACGTTGGCCTTGCCGAACAGCTCCTCGGTGTAGCGGTGCACGTTGGACTGATACTCACCGGAGAAGTTCAGGTCGATATCGGGTTCCTTATCGCCGTAGAAGCCCAGGAAGGTCTCGAAGGGGATATCGTGGCCGTCCACCAGCATCCGGGTGCCGCAGTGGGGGCAGTTCTTGTCCGGCAGGTCAAAGCCGTCGTCCACGCTGCCGTCGGTGATGAACTCGCTGTACTTGCACTTGGGGCAGCGGTAATGGGGCGGCAGGCTGTTCACCTCCGAGATGCCGGAGAAGTGGGCTACAGCCGACGAGCCCACCGAACCACGGCTGCCCACCTGATAGCCGCCCGCGTTGGAATAGGCCACCAGCTTGACCGCGATGACATACAGCACCGCGTAGCCGTGGCCGCAGATGGAGTCCAGCTCCTTCTGCAGCCGCTTTTCCACGATCTCGGGCAGGGGGTCGCCGTAGTCCCGCTTGGCGTGCTCCCAGGTGGCGTCGCGCAGTTGCTGTTCCGCGCCCTCGATGCTGGGCGGGTAGGTGCCCCGGGGGATGGCCCGCACGGTGTTGTCGATCATGGCCGCGATCTTGCGCGGGTTCTTGACCACCACCTCGTAGGCCTTCTCCTTGGGCAGATAGTAGAACTGGTCCAGCATATCCTGTGTGGTGCGGAAGAACAGCGGCGGCTGGTTGTCGGCATCCTTGAAGCCGTTGCCCGCCTGCAGCACCGCACGGTACACGGCATCTTCCGGCTCGGTGAAGTGCACGTCGCCGGTGGCGATCACCGGCTTGTGCAGGTCCTCGCCCAGCTTGATGACCGTGCGGTTGAAGTCCTTGATCTTCTCCTCGCTGTCCACCTTGCCCTCGCGCACCATGTAGGCATTGTTGCCCAGGGGCTGGATTTCCAGAATGTCGTAGTAGGAGGCGATCTTTTTCAGTTCCTCGTAGGGGGTGCCGTCCACGATGGCACGATACAACTCACCGGCCTCGCAGGCACTGGTGAGCAGCAGACCGTCCCGGTACTTGTTCAGCAGGCTGCGGGGCACGCGGGGCTTTTTAAAGAAGTAGTTGACGTGGGCCTCGCTCACGATCTTGTACAGATTCTTCAGGCCCATCTGGTTCTTGACCAGGATGATCAGGTGGTAATATTTCTTTTTCAGCACCTCGCGGTTGCCGCCCAGGCCGGTGTTGATCTCGCTGACCTTCGTCACCTGTTTTTCTTCCAGGTCCTTGAGCATCACACAGAAGATGCGGCCCAGTGCGGCGGAGTCCTCGCAGGCGCGGTGTGCCTCGTAGGCGGGAAGCTCCAGATGCTTGTTGATGGTGCCCTGCTTGTAGTTGTGCAGGCCGGGGTACATAGCCTGCGCCATGGTCAGGGTGTCGATATAGGTCACATTTTCCAGCGAGATGCCGCTGCGCTTGGCGGCGGCCCGCAGAAAGCGCATATCGAAGGAGTGCACATTGTGGCCCACCAGAATGCGGCCCCCCGCAAACTTGAGGAACGCTTCCAGCGCTTCCTTCTCGCTGGGAGCATCGGCCACCATCTCGTTGGTGATGCCGGTGATCTCGGTGATCTTGGGGGTGATGGGCTTGCCGGGCTTGACAAAGGTGTCAAATTCCTCCATCACCTCGCCGTTGCGCACGATGACGCCGCCGATCTCGGTCATATACTCCACGCCGGGGTCCAGGCCGGTGGTCTCGGTGTCGAACACGCAGAACTCACCGGTCAGGGGCTGCTCCTGCACACCGTACACGCAGGGGATCATATCGTCCACAAAGTAGGCCTCACAGCCGTAGATGAGCTTGAAGTCCGGGTCTTTCTTGTGGATGTCATCGGCCGCCAGCATGGCTTCCGGGTAGCCCTGACACACGCCGTGGTCGGTGATGGCAATGGCCGGGTGCCCCATGCGGTGGGCCAGCCGCACGATGCCGCCGGGGTCGCAGAAGCCGTCCATGCTGGACAGTTTGGTGTGCAGGTGCAGCTCCACTCGCTTGACCGGGGCGGTGTCCTCCCGCTTTTTGCGCTCCACGAACAGCACATCGTAGGGGTACACGATGTAGTCATGCTCGTACTTATCATAGGAGCAGTCGCCGCGCACGATGACCGTGGTACCCTTGCCGATGCTCTCCCACTTGGAGCAGTCCTCGCCTTCCTGCGCGCGGATCTTGAGGTTGATGGAGCCGGTGTAGTCGGTGATGGACACGGTGTAGATCTTGCGATAGTTGCCCTTGACCTCGGTAAAGAACACATCGCCCCAGATCGTGCACTTGCCGCCCTCGCCGCCCAGATCCTTGAGGGGGGTGAGGTTTTTGGGGGTGAACATTTTGCCGTGGAAGATGGTCACCGGCTTGTCGGTCAGGTCCAGCCCCTCCACCTTGATGGACGGAGCGGTATTCTTTTTCTCGAACTTGACCACCGGCGGGGCGATCTTGCGCTCCAGCTTTTCCTCCATCTGGTGCTGCTCGGCCTCGCTCACAGCGCTGATCAGGCTGACTTTGGGCGTCACCCCGGTGTGGCGGGCGATGCAGTCTGCCAGCAGCTTTTCAAAGCCCATCTCCTGCAAAAACTTCGTGCCGTGGCGCACCCCGACGGTGATGCTCTGCCCCAGGATGGTGATGCTGCACCGGTCCAGAAAGCCGTTAATGGGCACGCCGTCCGCCTTCATTTCCTCCAGCAGGTCCCGCAGGGCCGTTTCGTCCAGCATGGCATAGCCGAAGTGGTTCTCGATCTTCAGTTCAAAGCCCTCATAATCGGGCTGCAGCGAGGCCAGCAGCCGGGCGCACAGGCCCTTGTCCAGCGGGGCGGCACTGCGCAGGGTAAAAATGACCTGCTGGCTCTGCCGCAGCATGCGGGCATGTTCCACGATCACCTGCCCGAAGCAGGACGCAAACGCCGGGTCCGCCATGAACTGCGGCCAGAGCTGGGAAACGAGTGGTGTCACGAATGGTACTCCTTTTTATACAGCACAAACTGCCGCGCCTGTGTCCGCAGGCGTGGCAGCAGAGAAAATACAGTGTTTACAGTTTATAGATCTCGTCCATGAATTGGTCCAGAATGTTGTCACCGGTGAGCTTTTTCACCGGCTTGCCGTGGAGGAACAGCACGGCTTCGCCCTTGCCGCCGGCAATGCCGATGTCGGCCTCCCGGGCCTCGCCGGGGCCGTTGACCACGCAGCCCATCACGGCCACCTTAATGGATTTTTTGTAGCCCTGCAGCCGCTTTTCCACCTCGTTGGCAATCTCGGTGCAGGGGTACTGGGTGCGGCCGCAGGTGGGGCAGGTGATGACCTCCGGCCCTGCCACCGGGAAGCCCACGGCCCGCAGGATGTTGTAACCGGCTTCCACTTCCTTTTCCGGCTCGGCGGCCAGCGAAACGCGAATGGTGTCGCCGATGCCCTCCAGCAGCATGCCGCCGATGCCCATGCCGCTCTTGAGCAGGCCCATCTGGTAGGTGCCGGCCTCGGTCACGCCCACATGCAGTGGGTAATCGGTGACGGCACTCAGCTGGCGGTAAGCCTCCATCATGCGGGGCACGTTGGAGTTCTTGATGGAAATGACGATGTTGTTGAAGTCGAACTTTTCCAGCAGGCGCACATGGTACAGGGCGCTCTCCACCATGGCTTCCGGGGTAGGGGCACCGTACTTGGCAAGAATGTGCTTTTCCAGGCTGCCGCCGTTGACGCCGATGCGGATGGGGATGTTCTTCTGCTGGCAGGCGTCCACCACCGCCTTCACCCGGTCGTCGTCGCCGATGTTGCCGGGGTTGATGCGGATCTTGTCCACGCCCACGTCGGCGCAGGCCAGCGCAGCGCGGTAGTCAAAGTGGATATCCGCCACGATGGGGATGCTCACCGCGTTCTTCACGGCCTCGATGCACTTGGCGTCGGCTGCGCTGGGGCAGGTCACCCGCAGGATCTGGCAGCCGGCGGCTTCGCACCGCTTTGCCTGTGCCACGTTGCCGGCAATGTCCTCCACCGGCACATTCAGCATGGTCTGCACCGCAATGGGATGGTTGCCGCCAATGGTCACATTGCCGATCTTCACTTCTCGTTTCAACTGCCGCATCCTGTGGTTCCCCTTTCTGTTATACAGCTCCGGTGATGAGCCGGATGATATCGTTGTAGGTTGCAAAGATCATCAGCCCGAACAGCAGCGCAAAGGCCGCAACGGTCAGGCTGCCCTGCAGCTTTTCCGGCACAGTATGGCCGGTGATGCCCTCAATGGCCAGGAACACCACCTTGCCGCCGTCCAGCGCCGGGAAGGGCAGCAGGTTTAAGATGCCCAGGTTGATGGTGATGAGGGCCAGCATCTGCAGCAGATCCTGCCAACCGTAGCTGGCCGCCTGCCCGATGGCCGTCACGATGCCCACCGGCCCGGAAAGATTGTTGATGCTCTCCCGCCCGCGGAGCAGGTCCGCGAGGGAGGTAAAAATGATGCGCCCGTAGTACAGCATACTGTTGCCGGCCTCCCGCAGCACGTTGCGGGGCGTCTTGGCCAACCCGTACACGGTAAAGCCCAAGCTCATGTGCACCTGCCCGGCTTCGTCCGTCCAGGTGTCGAACTGCACATCCGGCAGCTCCACGGTCTGGCCGTCCCGCAGTACGGTAAAGTCAGCCCGGTACTGCTCGGTGCGCACCAGCTCATAGATGATATCGTTGGCCACGAAGCAGCGGCGGCCGTTCACCGCAACGATCTCGTCCCCCGCCTGCAGGCCGGTCTGGCCGCAAAGGGCACCGTCCTCCACGGCATAGATCACCTTGCTGGTCAGCGGGGAGCTCTGGGCCGTGAGCAGGATCAGCAGCACCACGAACCCCAGCACAAAGTTCATGACCGCACCGGCCACCATCACCAGCATCCGCTGCCAGACCGGGGCCTCGTTCAGGGGGATGCCGATGCCTTCTTCCGGCGGCACCGGGGCGGGTGCCGCTTCCTCCTGCCGGTCACGGGCGGCTTCGGCCTGCTGGCTCTCGGGGCTTTCCTCCCCTTCCAGCGCCACATAGCCGCCCACCGGCAGGGCCCGCAGGGGGTATTGGGTGGCCTTGCGGACGGTTTTCCAGAGGGCCGGGCCCATGCCGATGGAAAACTCGTTGACCCGGATGCCGCAGAGCTTTGCCACCGCAAAGTGGCCGAACTCATGGATGGCGATCACAGCGCTGAACACGAACAGCGCTGCAAGCAGCGTGATAAAAACTGACATTCGTACTCCTAAAAATCAAAGATGTGCCCGCACGAACTCCCGTGCCATGCGGTCGCACTCGTACACATCGCTGAGGGTGTAGTCGCCGCCGAAGCGGTCGCTGTCCACGACGGCTTCCACCAGACGGCCGATATCCAAAAAGCCGATCTTGTCCTCCAGGAACAGCTTCACGGCTTCCTCATTGGCACCGTTGGCCGCGCAGGGGCCAAGGCCGCCCTTCTTGATGGCCTTTTTGCAGGCGGCAAGGCAGCGGAAGGTCTCTTCGTCGGCCACATCAAAGGTCAGCACCTTCAGGGCCGCAAAGTCCAGCTCCGGCACCACGCCCGGCACTCGCTTGGGGTAGGTCAGGGCGTACTGGATGGGGATGCGCATATCCGGCACGCCCAGCTGGGCAATGACCGAATGATCGCTGAACTGCACCGCCGAGTGCACGATGCTTTGGCGCTGCACCACGATCTGGATCTTCTCCGGCGGCAGGCCGA
>OLQR01000957.1_pt1 | contig 19149 bp, 15 predicted proteins | sample 1671881 | NCBI WGS metagenome assembly OLQR01 (sample SAMEA3136623, study PRJEB25190) | human gut metagenome | biome: human gut; feature: human-associated habitat; material: faeces | place: Austria | collected 2013 | reverse complement strand
TTTACATCTGCTAATAAAATAACTTTCATATTAATTTGTCTCCTCTATATATTCTTCTATTTTACTTTCAAGTAATTCTCGTGCTTCTTCCATAGATACATTTTCAAGCTGTGCAGCAGCACCTGCCTGATGTCCTCCACCACCCAGCTTTTCCATAAGTTTCTGCACATTTACCTTACCTAAACTTCTGGCACTAATACATATTCTATTTCCAACCTTACACAATACATAACTTACTTCTATACCGTCGATACTTAAAAGTTCGTCTGCTGCCTGTGCAATAAGAACACTTGGATTTTCAACTTCTCTATCAAGTTCTGATATAGCCATATTATCAAATATAATTTCTGCTGTACGAACAATTTCTGTCTTTGCCATATATGCATCAAAAGAACTTTTAAACAATCTTCTGACAGAAATCGTATCTGCTCCATTTTTCTTCAAAAATGCCGCAGCTTCAAAAGTCTTTATACCTGTCTTAAAAGCAAAATTCTTAGTATCAACAGTTATACCGGCAAGAAGTCCTTCTATTTCAGCTCTTGACAACCTTACACCCTTAATATACATAAGCATTTCTGTTACCATTTCGCTGGTAGATGACGCATATGCCTCGTGGTATGTTAAGGAATAGTTTTCAATAGCTCCTGATGTTTTTCTATGGTGGTCAAAAACAACTATTCTTGATGTTTTATCCAACAGTTCCGGACACTCACAAAGCATAACTCTATGGGTATCTACTACAACAACTAAAGTTCTTCTTTTTACTTTTGCTAATGCCTGTTCTGGAGTTATAAATACACCATCGTACTTTTCGTCTGACACCAATCTATCATAAAGTGCCTTAATACTTGATGTAACCTTTTGAAGAACAATATTACATTTTTTATCATAAAATCTTACTATTGAATAAATACCGGCTGCTGCACCTAAAGAGTCCAAATCCGGATTTTTATGACCCATAACAATAACATCTGATGCTGACAAAATAAGTTCAACAAGTCCATAAGCCTTTACTCTAGCTCTAACTCTTGAATTTTTAATTACTTCATTTCCATCGCCACCAAAATATTGATACTTGTCATCAGCCTCTTTTATAACAGTCTGGTTACCACCTCTGCCTAATGCTAAATCTAAAGCACCTCTGGCAAATTCCATATCCTCATTTATTGATGTTCCATTTATACCTATACCTATACTTAATGTAACAGGTATATTACCAATTTCAATCTTACTAATTTGTTCAACAATAGGGAATTTTGTTTCTTTCAATTCCGGAAGAAGGTCTTTGTTAAGCACAAAAATATACTTATCTTTTTCAAATTTTCGTACTATACCTCCCATATTATTGAAATAATCATTTATTTTTCTTTCAATAATGGCCATAAGGTGAGGTAAACGTGCTTCTTCTACGTTTTCCTCAACTTCAGCATAGTTATCTATTAAGACAAAACCAACAAGAATATTACTGTCAACCTGTCCTTTTACATTAATATACGGATTTTCTATAAATTCCAAATAAAAGCAACTATTTACAGCATTTGTATACACATCATAAAATTTATCATTAATAAATAAACGCTGGTTATGCTTTAAAACATCATAGTCATTGGATAATTCAAGGACATTTTTAACTTCCTTATCTTCACCAACCCAAGTTTTAAAGGCATGATTAGATTCCAATATATCTAAATCATTATTAACTTTTATACAAGGAAATGATAAAACCATACCATCAATCATAATTGTTTACTCCTCATAAACAACAGAATCTTAGCTATATTCTGTTTATTGCCATCTTCAAATAATGAAGAATGTAAATTACTGCCAAATTATTGACAATTTATATTTTTTTACTAAATACTAAATACTCAAGTTTTTGTTCCAAAAACTTTCGTTGTCTTATCACAAAGTCTCCACCTTTGTTCCTTTTTGACTCATCACAAAGTCTCCGCCTTTGTGATAAGTCACATTATAGCATATATATATTATTTTTGCAATCTTAAGTCACGTACAGGATAGAATCCAAGGTTTTTATAAAAAGACGTTTTTCTTTTTATCAACTTTATTGCATTTTCTATATCTTCTAAATTATTATCAATATCTACATCAACCATAAAAACATATTCCATTGGTCTTTCTTTCATTGGTCTTGATGATATTTTTGACATATTCAAATTATATACAGAAAATATTTCCATTACCTTAAACAACTCCCCTGGTTTATTAGGCGTTGAAAAAGTTAATGTACAGACCTTTGCATTTTTATTATCCATATTTGGAGTTTTTGATACTCTAACAAACTGAGTAAAATTATTCTTATTATCCTGTATACATTCCTTTAAAACTTCCAAGCCATAAAGCTCTGCTGCCCTTTTATTTCCTATACCTGCTATACACTGGTCTGACGCAGAAACCATTCTTATTGCCTCTGCCGTAGAGCTTGCTGTTGTTCTTGGAACATCTGGCAAATATTCATTCAAGAAATTTTTACATTGTGGTATTGCATGAGGATGAGAAATAACTTCTTTTATATCCTCTACCTTTGTGCCTTTTTTTGCTATTAAATTTTGGTTAATAGGCAAAATAAGCATTTCATTTATATGTAAATTTACTGAAAAAATCAATTCATCTACAGTTGCATTAACTATACCCTCTATTACATTCTCAACAGGAACAACTGCTGAATTTATTTTTCCATCATCTACTGCGTGCAAAACTTCATAAAAATTATGATAAGGCACTGTATTTTCGCCATTAGCTAATAAAAGCGTGGCTTCCTCAGTAAAAGTCCCTTCCGGTCCTAAATAACCTACGTCCATTTAATTTTCTCCTTAACTAAAACCATTCATAAATTTGTATTTATTTTACCACATAAATGAAAAAAACACAAAATTTATTTACCATACCTATTAAATATGGTATAATAAAAGCTAATTTGGCGGAGGTGCGTATATTGAAAATTACTTCGATTAACCGAGATGAGGCTTTAAGGTATCTTGGTTATAAAGATAACATAAACATAGATAATCTAACCCCTATTTTAGATAAATGTGAAAATGAACTTTTAAAAGCTATTGAACCTAGATTTATATATAAATTTTTTCCTATTACTGAAGTAAACAATACTATTCAAGTTGAAAATACAAGTTTAGTATTAACAGGAAATTCTATTTTAAATCATTTAAAAGGCTGTTATGGTGTTATATTGCTTTCTGCCACTCTTTCAATGGGTGCAGATAAAGTTATATCTGAGCATCAAATAAATGATATAACATCGGCCTTAATATTAGATAGTATGGCAAGCACAGCCATAGAACAAGTTTGTGACGCAGCTGAAAAAGAAATAAAAGAAAAAATAAACAAAGATAATTTTATGACTTGGCGATTTTCTCCCGGATATGGTGATTTACCAATAACTTTACAAAGAGAATTTGTAAGAGTAACTGATGCTGAAAAAAGAATCGGTCTTACTGTAAATGAAGGTGGTATTTTATTACCTAGAAAATCGGTTACAGCAATAATCGGTTTATCAAAAGAACCTATACCTAAACAACGTAGGGGTTGTGCATATTGCAATATGAATAAAACTTGCCAATTTAGAAAAGGAGGAACACATTGTGGATTTTAATAAATTATTAGAAAAAGACTATATATTCTTAGACGGTGCTATGGGTACTATGTTACAGGCACAAGGCTTAAAATTAGGTAGTATTCCTGAAGTTTTAAGTATAACTGAACCGGAAAAAATTATAGGTATTCACAAAGCCTATCTTGAGGCAGGTTCACAAGTTGTTTATGCCAACACTTTCGGTGCTAATTCATACAAATTAAAGGATTGTCCATACAGCCCAACAGAAATTATAAAAGCTGCTGTAAAAAACGCTAAAGAGGCTTGTAAGAACTACAACGGTCTTGTAGCTTTAGATATTGGACCTATTGGTCAGCTTTTAGAACCTACTGGCAGTCTTACTTTTGAAGAAGCCTATGATATTTTCAAAGAACAGATTGTTGCCGGTAGTGATGCTGACATTATTGTTTTTGAAACAATGACAGATATTTACGAAGTTAAGGCTGCCGTTCTTGCTGCCAGAGAAAATTCAGACAAACCTATTATTGTAACTATGACTTTTGAAGAAAACAGAAGAACATTTACAGGTTGTGATATTCCATCAATGGCAATTACATTAAATGGTCTTGGTGTTTCTGCCATAGGTTTAAACTGTTCTCTTGGTCCAAAGGAACTCTTGCCTATTATAGGCGAGCTTTCTAAATGGACTAACCTTCCTTTAGTTGTAAAGCCGAATGCCGGTTTGCCTGACCCTATTACAAACACATATGACATTACACCTGAAGAATTTGCATCATACGTAGCAGATATGGCCAATTACGGCATCAGAGTTGTTGGTGGTTGCTGTGGTACAAATCCAGAATATATAAAAGCTACAATAAAGAAATTAAGTACAATTCACCCTAAGGTAGAGAAAAAGGAACTACCATCTGCCGTTTGTTCTTCTAGTAAAACAGTAGTAATAAATCAGCCTAGAATTATTGGCGAAAGAATTAACCCTACTGGTAAAAAACGTTTTAAAGAGGCATTAAAAAACAACGACCTTGACTATATTCTTGGACAGGCTATTGAACAGGCACAAGGTGGTGCTGAAATTCTTGACGTAAATGTAGGTCTTCCAGGCATTGATGAAAAAGAAATGATGATTAAAACTGTAAAGGCATTACAGGGTGTTACAAACCTTCCATTACAGTTAGACTCAACTATTCCTGAAGTTCTTGAAGCTGCTTTAAGAGTGTATAACGGTAAGGCAATAGTAAATTCCGTAAACGGCGAAGAAGAATCATTAAAGAATGTATTACCTATTGTTAAGAAGTATGGTGCTGCTGTTGTTGGTCTTACCCTTGATAAAGACGGTATTCCTCCAAAGGCAGAAAAGAGATTTGAAATAGCAAAGAAGATAATGAACAGAGCTTTGGAAATTGGTATTTCAAAGGAAAATATCTTTATTGACTGTCTTACCCTTACAGCATCAGCTGAACAGGCTGCAGTAATGGAAACATTAAAGGCAGTAAATATGGTTAAAACTCAGTTAGGTCTTCATACTGTACTTGGTGTATCTAATATTTCATTTGGTTTACCTAACAGAGGTCTTGTAAATTGCAATTTCCTTGCAATGGCACTTCATAGTGGTCTTGATTTACCTATTATTAATCCTAACATTGATTCTATGACAGGTGCAGTAAGAGCTTACAGATTATTAGCAAATTATGATGTAAACTCTGTAGAATATATTGAGGCCTATGGTAACGACAATGCACAAGCACCTAAGACAGAAAAGGTATCTGCTGAAGATTGTACCCTTGATTATGCTATTGAAAAAGGTCTTAAAGGCGATGCTAAAAGAATCACAGAAAAACTTTTAGAAACAACTGATCCAATGGAGATTGTAAATGAAATAGTTGTTCCTGCCCTTGACAAAACCGGTGCTGATTTTGAATCAGGTAAAATCTTCTTACCTCAGCTTATTCTTTCAGCCGGTGTAGCTCAGGAGGCTTTTGAAGTAATCAAAAATCACTTAGCAAACGGTAACAATACTCCAGTTAGTAAAGGAAATATAGTTGTTGCCACAGTTAAGGGTGATGTTCACGATATAGGTAAAAACATTGTAAAGGTACTTCTTGAAAACTATGGTTATACAGTTACAGACTTAGGAAAAGATGTTGAATATCAAGCTGTAGTCGATGCCATAAAAGAACACGATTGTCAGCTTGTAGGTCTCAGTGCCCTTATGACAACTACTCTTGGTTCAATGGAAGATACAATAAAACTTATAAAAGAAAATAATCTCAACTGTAAAATAATGGTTGGTGGTGCTGTTTTAACACCAGAATATGCTGAAAAAATAGGTGCTGATTTCTATTCTAAAGATGCGAAGCAATCTGTAGATATAGCAAAACAGGTTATTGGATAAATACACAAAAAGACCTCTATTTTGAAATAAACCAAAATAGAGGTCTTTAATTATTTTATTCTCAATTCATTTTGTGGTGCTTTAAATTCTGATTTGTCAAAAGCAATTATAGCATCAAATAAAAATCTAAAAATAAAAATACCCCACGCAAACTTTTTGCTTTTACCAAAGGAAGTAGCAAGTCTGCTACAAGAAGTAAAATCTATGTAGACAACAGCTAATACCAATAGAAGCAGTATCAAAGCAGTAAAAATAGCAACAAAAATATTTTCTGTACGTGTAAATGCAGTAGATATAGGTACTGCACAAATTTCTAATATTAACAATAGCCAATATAAATCCTTCATCTTTAGAAACTTATATTGGACATATCCATTATAAAAAGGAATAAGTGATTTCCACCCCTTTTCACCTGCTTTTGAAAACACTCTCCAACTTACTATATATACTAACAATATCAACAATACTGACGTTAATACTTGTATCTCATTTGGTAAAGCACTTACAAACAACTGAATTATTAAATTTTCTATAAAAAACATAAAACACCCCTTGTCTTTTGTACAATTAATGATAAGAAATAAGTTCTATCATATAATTATCATCGCAAAAAACTGCATTAATTTGTCCCCCTAGTAAAAGGACATAGGAAAATATATTTATCCATAAGGCAAATACAAACAGTGTTCCAATACTTCCATAGACAATATTATATCTTGAAAAATTTGATATATAAATATTAAAAAGTTTAGATATTATCATCCAAGAACCCATTGTAAACAAAGTTCCCGGTATAAGTCTTCTAAACGGCAATTTTCTTTTAACACAGAACATATTCAGTATAATCAAAAAGACAAACATAACAAAAGCATTTAGAAAATACATAAAGAACCCAGTTAAAAAAGACGGTATACTCTGTATCAAACCAATTTTTACGATAAAATCATTTATTACGCTACCAAATGTAAACACATAAAGTGTTAAAACAATACAAGCTACGAAAATTATAACAAGCAATATGCTCTGTAACCTCATTTTAATAAACTTGTTTATTAAATCTTCATCATAAGCCTTTTTTATGCCTCTTACCAACCCATAAAAACCTGATGATGCACTTATTAAAGCAACTATTAAACTTGTAGACAATAAGCCATAACTTGTATTTGCTCCTACTTCCTTAATGAAATTTTGCAAAATTAACTGCATTTCATCAGGTAAGGAGGCTAAAATATTAGTAAGTTCTCTATCATAAGATAAATTCAACATACCCAAAAGCGAAATCATAAATAAAATAAGAGGAAAAATAGATAATATAAGTCTGAATGCCAAAGCATCTGCTACTATATTAAGCTCATTTCTCTTAAATCTTTCAGCTACTTCTATAGCCAATTCCTTTAATCTATACAAACATAATCCCCCTAAAAAATAAAGGGTATGACAAGCGTCATACCCTAAATAAATTAAAGTTTGATATGTCTTGGAAGACCATCAACCATATATGGATAAATTTCACCCTGAATAAGTGGACGCATATAATCAAGAGCTTCCTGAGAAACACCTGTACCATCATTAATTATCCATTCCTGTGGAACAGTCTTTTCAACATTAGCAATAGCGTTTACATCATAAATGCTTGTACCCATTAAGTAAGGCTTGTTTGATAATCTCTGGAAAATACCAACCTTACCAGTTTCACCGTCAAAAGCAGCCTTAACAGCAATACCACCAACGATAAATGCTTCATTTACGTCTGTAAGAGAAGCAATATGGCTAGCACATCTTTGGATTGTACTAAATTCAATAGCTCTAGTCTTGCAACCAATTTCATTAGAAATAACATTAGCAAGAGCTGATGCTGTACCACTTAACTGCTTGTGACCAAAACTATCTACGAGCATATTTGATGATGCAGATTCGCAAACATACTTGCCATCAGCTGTCTTAACACCTTCAGATACTGCTACAACAATCTGCTTCTTAGTCTTCTGAATTTCCTGAACCTTAGCTACAAACTTGTTAATATCGAAAACTGTTTCCGGTAAGTAAATAAGGTCAACACCTTCACAATCGTCGCCCTTTGCAAGAGCTGATGCAGCTGTAAGCCAACCAGCATTTCTACCCATAATTTCAACAATATTTACAATCTTAATAGGCTGAACTAAAGCATCTCTTATAATTTCTTTCATTGTAGATGCAATGTACTTTGCAGCACTACCATAACCAGGTGTATGGTCTGTAACAGCAAGGTCATTATCAATAGTCTTTGGAACACCCATAAAAGTAATATCTGTAATGTTCTTTGCCTTTGCATATTCACTAAGCTGCTTAATTGTATCCATTGAATCATTTCCACCAATGTAGAAGAAATGCTGAATATCAAGTTTTCTTAATACTGCAATAATCTTTTCGTAAGTTTCAGGACTTTTTTCAGCTGTAGGAAGTTTGAAACGACAAGAACCTAAGAATGAAGATGGAGTTCTCTTTAATATTTCAACATCCATACTGTTCTTTATGTACTCAGTCATATCAATGTATCTTTCCTCTAAAAGACCTTCGATACCATTACGCATACCATAAATTTTACCTGCTCCCAACTCTTTTGCTGTTGCAAATACACCAGCAAGGCTAGAGTTAATTACTGAAGTTGGACCACCTGACTGTCCTACTATAATATTATGTGCCATTTTAATTTCCCCTTTCGGTACATTTTCTTTACTTAATTATACCAAATTTAACAAACCATTTCAATAGTGCTTTATCAAATTTTAACATTTATTATTGCAATATATTATATTTTTTTAGTAATTACAACAATTAAACCTAAAATACACCTTTATTTTACAATTGCTTTTACATAGCCAGGTATGTTTTCATAGCCACCTTTAACCCTTGCCATTTCATCAATAGTTACAAGCTGATAGCCCATTTCATGAAGTTTTGGAATAGCTCTTACCATAGCCTGTGCTGTAGTTGGGTGTAAATCGTGCATAAGAATTACCTGACCGTCCTTTACGTTATTGATAACGTAATTATATACATAGTTGGCATCTCTGTTCTTCCAATCCAATGTATCTACATTCCAGTTAAACCAAGGAATACTTACGGCATTTCTAACAGTCTGATTTACAGAACCATATGGAGGTCTGCCTATCATCGGATAAACTCCGGCTGCTGCATAAACAGCATTTGAACATTTATTAACTTCTGTTTTTACTCCATAAGCACCTAATTTATTTAAGTTGGCATGGTCATATGTATGATTACCAATTTGACAACCTGCCTCTACAGCTTTCTTAACAAGGTCCGGACTTTGTTCTACCATCTGTCCAACAACAAAGAAAGTAGCTCTACCATTTACCTTTTTAAGTGCATCTACAATAAGTTCTGTACTGCCCTTTCTTGGACCATCATCAAATGTAAGTGCTATCATAGGCTTGTTTGGGTCAACATAATAAGTTGTAGACTCTGTAGTAGTTTCACTTGTTGTAGATACTTTTTTATTAAACTGCTCTTTTGTTGTATCAAATGTAGCAGTTTTTTCATTCATTTCTTCTGTTGGAGCCATAAGAAGTGATAAGTGTACAGTTTCGTTGGTAGAAATATAATCACTTAAATCACTATACTTTATAGCAACTGAAATATTTTCATAATTTTTAAGCTTTAAATCACTTAAATCAATATTAAAATTAATATTGTCGTCATTTAACTTAAAATTCTTGTAATTATCTGAAGTAGGTTCAACATACTTTGAGTAATTATAACCCATTAAATGCGCTGCTATATCTAAATCATTATGTATATAATTCTTTGTGTAATCAGAAATATAATTTAAGTAATCTCCTGTCATAAAATCACTTAATGATGTAATTTCTTCTGGATTTTTTGTAAAGTCAGATAACTTGGAAACTGGTTTATTAAATGTTAAAGTAGATATATACATTCTCCAACATAACTTAAATCCAACAACTTCTGATAAATCTCTGACTTTTATGAAATTATATCCATTAATATTTACACCTTTGAATTTATAATCATTTTCACCATCACTTATATTAATATCAACATATTTAGGCTTAGCATATTTTTCTCCAGTATGTGTAAGAACTGCCACATTATCTTTGTTGGTATATGCTTTTCCAACGGTAATTTTCATATCTTTTTTATTCTGTGATGTAAAGTCAACATCAAACTTGAGAGGTGTTTCCTTTAGCAAATATGCTAAATCATATATCTTCATATATTTACTTCCGTTTATATCATAAGAAGTAAATTCTATTTTTTGGCCATCAAAATTTACAACAGTATCTAATCTTTCTGCAACATCATCTTTACCAAAGACTATTGTAGAAAGAGAAAATACACTGACAATACACAATAATACAAATAAAAATCTTTTAAACATATTTATTTCCCCTTACTATTTAGTTTAAAGACTACAAATATCTCTTATTATTTCCCCTGCTATTAATAAACCGGCTGTACTAGGAACAAAGCTGATACTTCCCGGCGTTGAGCGTTTGTTGGTTACTTCTTCTGAAACTAAAGGTTTCAAAGGTATTTCCTTACTATAACATACTTTTAATTTCTTGATACCTCTATCCTTTAATTCCTTTCTCATTACTTTAGCTAATGGACAGACGGAAGTTTTAAATACATCTGTAATTTCCAACATTTCCGGATGAAGTTTATTTCCTGTTCCCATTGATGAAATAACTGGAATATTTAACTCTCTGGCTTTCATAATTATAGCAAGTTTAGCTGTAACAGTATCTACAGCATCTGCTACATAGTTATATTCGTCAGTCAATATATCATCAATGTTATCATATAAAACAAATTCATTTATTGTTTTAACATTACAGCTTGGATTAATCTCCTTTATTCTGTCTGCCATAACTTGAGTTTTCATACTTCCTATTGTGGACCTAAGAGCTACAATCTGTCTATTCAAGTTTGTTTCAGCAACTGTATCATTATCAACCAGCGTTATATTTCCCACACCGGCTCTTGCTACAGCTTCTGAAATATATGAACCGACTCCTCCTACTCCAAAAATTATTACATTAGACTGTGCTAATTTTTCTACTGCTTCATTACCTATGAGCATTCTCGTTCTTTCATACCAATCCATATTTATGTCACCTCTCTTAAAGTATACCACATTTATATCCACTATGCCATTGTGAACTTTAGGCAAAAAAACACGTAGCATTATTGAAAAAATGAGCATTTTATGGTATAATTCCCTCATCGCATATATGGGAGGTATGAATTTATGAAAATTGAAACAAAATGTATACAATCTGGTTATACTCCAAAGAATGGTGAACCTAGAGTTTTACCTATAGTTCAAAGTACTACATACAAGTATTCAACAGCTGAACAAATGGGTGATTTATTTGACTTAAAAGACAATGGTTTCTTTTATACCAGACTTGCAAACCCAACAGCAGATGCTGTAGAAAAGAAAATTGCTGACCTTGAAGGTGGTGTAGGTGCTATGCTTACTTCTGCCGGACAGGCTGCATCACTTATTGCCATTATGAATATTTGTAAAGCCGGTGACCACGTTGTCAGTGCTACTACTATATACGGTGGAACTTTCAATTTATTTGCTGTAACTCTAAAAAAATTTGGCATTGATGTAACTTTTGTAGACCAAACTGCCGATATTGAAGAATTACAGAAAGCATTTAAACCTAACACAAAGGCTGTTTTCGGCGAAACTCTTGCAAATCCATCTCTTGAAGTTCTTGACCTTGAAAAATTTGCAACTTTAGCCCACAATAACAATGTACCATTTATTGTTGACAACACATTCCCTACTCCTGTACTCTGTAGACCTATTGAATGGGGTGCTGATATTGTAACTCATTCTACATCAAAGTATATGGACGGTCATGCTGTTGCTTTAGGTGGTGTTATTGTAGACAGTGGTAACTTTAACTGGGCAAATGGTAAATTCCCAGAATTTACAGAACCTGATGAGTCATACCATGGTGTAGTTTATACTGAAGCATTTGGTAAAGCTGCTTTCATTACAAAAGCCAGAGTTCAAATGATGAGAGATTTAGGCTGTGCCCCTGCTCCAATGAACTGTTTCCTTCTTAATTTAGGTCTTGAAACACTTTGTTTAAGAGTTGAAAGACACAGTGAAAACGCCCAAAAAGTTGCAGAATACTTAGAGGCAAATCCAAAAATTGAATGGGTAAACTATCCTGGTCTTAAAGACAACAAGTACCACGAACTTGCTAAAAAGTACCTTCCAAAGGGTTGCAGTGGTGTAATTTCATTTGGACCTAAAGGTGGCAGAGAAGGTGCTGCTAAGTTTATGAATTCACTTAAACTTGCTAATATTGTATGCCACGTTGCCGATGCTAGAACAGGTGTTCTTCACCCTGCTACATCAACTCATAGACAGCTTTCCGACCAGCAGCTTATTGACTGTGGTGTAACCCCTGACCTTATCAGAATGTCTGTAGGTATCGAAAATGCTGATGATATTATTGCTGATATTCAACAGGCTCTTGACCAGATTTAATATTTTTCCATATAAAAGTGAGTGACCCCAGAGCCACTCACTTTTTGTTATTCTTGAACACTTATTTTATAGTAATTTTTCAATTTGTTATAAACCTTGCTATGAACACTATCTTTTGAGAAACCTCCACTTGCAAGGGCTTTACCTGCCTTTTGTCCCATAAGAAGTTCTATACCGTCATCAACACTATCTATGGCATAAATGTGGAATTGCTTATTCTTTACACTTTCCACTACTTCATCACTGAGAACCATATCCTTTATATTACTTCTAGGAATAATAACACCCTGTGTACCTGTTAATCCTTTGTTTTTACATATGTTATAGAAACCTTCTATCTTATATGTTACACCACCTATAGGCTGTATTTCACCTCTTTGGTTCATACTACCTGTTACAGCTAAATCCTGTCTTATAGGTAAGCCACTTAAACTAGAAAGTATACAATAGGTTTCTGTTGATGTAGCACTATCTCCGTCAACACCATTATAGCTCTGTTCAAAACAAACTCTACAGCTAAGTGTAAGTGGGAATTTTTGAGCATATTTGCCACCAAGGTAACCAATGCAAACCTGAACACCTTTATCGTGAATACTTCCACTCATTTCAGCCTCTTTTTCAATATTTACAATACCGGCCTTTCCTGTATATGTACTGGCAGTAATTCTTGTAGGCATACCAAAGGTATAATCATCCATTTCCATTACGCAAAGACCATTAATCTGACCAACTTTTTCTCCTGTTGTATCAATGAGAATTTCATTTTCTTTTATCATATCAATATATTTTTCAGCATAGATATTACTCTTTCAATTCTCTTATTAATAGCCTTTAAAACACATTTTTCATTAATTGTATCCAAGTTATCCATATTCGCCCAAGTATTGGCTTCAATAAGAACATCGCCTAAAGTGCCAAAACGTGTTGTCATTTTATCCTGTCTTTCAGCTACTCTTGTTGAATATTCTACAAGCTGTCTTATTGCATTTTTATCTATAGGCTTTAAGTTTTCTTTACTTACAAAGTTATTTACAAAAGAAACAACAGAATCTATATTCTTTTTATTATAGTCCATCTCATAATCAAAAAGAACACACATCTTGAAAAGCTTACTGAAATCGTCATCATATTCCTTAAGCATTTCATAATAGTAAAGACTGCCAACAAGTATAACCTTTACATTTACTTCTGTAGTTTCTGGACGAATTGCAGACACTGTTATACCACCAAGCTGATATTCCTTCAATGGTTCAATAGTAACTGTACCAGTTTTTAGAATTTTTCTGAGGGTATCCCACGCAAAGGCATTTCCTACCATATCTGAAGCATGGAAAATAATATAACCACCATTTGCCTTGTGCATTAAACCAGACTTAATTTTCATAAAATCTGTTATAAGATTACCATTTTCATTTTCGTATTCTATTTCACCTACTAAATTAACGTAGCTAGGGTTGAAGTTAGTTATAACCGGTGCACCTTGTAAATTGCTATTGTCTACAACTACATTAATATCATACTTAACCAAAAAGTCATCATTAATAGCCTTTTTAGAAAGCCATGGTACCATATTTGTAATTGGGTCATCACTTTCTGTATCTTCACTATTATTAAACTCATCAATATTTTCAAGTATATCTTCCTTAACACTAGCAAGGTATTTCATAACGTTTTCACAGTTTACATACTTGCTCTGTAGTTTATTCATAAAACGACCAACTACCATTAAGGCAATGTTGTAATCTGCATTTTCAACTTCATTTTTTGCATCGCTGTCAAAAGTTTTAAGGCTACGCATTGTACTGGCAGCAAGTTCCTGAACTTCCTCAGAACCAGAAGAAATTTTTTCTCTTGTTTCATCGTCTAAGTCCTCAAAATCATCTTCATTTATCATCTTGCCGTCAACTAAAGGAAGAAAATATATGCCACCTGCTGGATTTTGCTTTACTCCAAAGCCATATTCCTTTGCCTTATCAGAAAGACCGTTTATAACTTCGTCTTTCTTTTTCTGATAGCTTTTCATTATTCTATCTTTTTCTTCCTGATATTCAAGGGCATTATAGCTTTTTGTTATCTCATATGTAAGTCTATTTATTAATTCTGCCATATCAGCTTTAAGTTCCTTACCTTTACCTGCAGGAAGGAAAAGAGCCTTTGGCACAATAGGATTGTCAAAATTATATACATAACACATATCATCAGGAGTTTTTTCTTTGGCTGCCATTTCTCTGGCAAACTTTTCAGCAAATGAAGTTTTACCACTTCCATTTGCTCCGGCAACATAAATATTGTAGCCTTTACTTTTTACATTAAGACCAAATTTAAGTGCTTCTTCTCCTGTTGATTGACCAATAAGACTGTTATCGTCTAAAGCTTTAACTTCATCGCCTAAATCTTCAATATTTGTATGACGTTTTAAAACACTATAATCTAATTCTGTAATCAAAAAATCTCCCCCTCTATTTCTTCTGGAGGCACAAGATAACACCACATAATATAGGCATCTTCCTTGTTATCGTCATAGTATTCCTTGCGTACTCCACTTAATTTAAAGCCATATTTCTTATAAATATGTAAAGCAGTTTCGTTACTTGGTCTTACTTCAAGGGTAACACCTATCATTTCCTTTTCCTTAGCTATGTCAATAAGGCCTTTTACAAGAGCCTGACCTACACCCTTACCTCTATAGTCTTTGTGGACAGCAATATTAGTAATATGACCTTCTGTTACAACGTGCCACATACCTGCATATCCAACAACCTTATCATCTTCCATAGCTACAATATATATTGCCAATTTATTTTCAAGTTCTTTTTCCATAGAACCACGGCTCCAAGGAATAGAAAAACTATCATTTTCTATTTCCATAATGCCGTCAATATGTTCTCTACTTAATGGTTGAAGTTCCATTTTTCTCCTCCAGCTCACGTTCTGCCTGTGATTTTCTTAAATACATAATTTCAAATTTATTGCAATCAACAGCCTTGTCTGTCATTTCTAAAGCAATAGCACCTACACAGGCACTTCTCTGCATATTTGCTGATACGGGTGCTAAAGTGAATGTATCATACTGCTTTAATTTATCCATAAACACAGGTACACCATCACCTAAAAATACAGCATTTTCGTCTATTTCAAGAACCTGTGAAATAACTTCATCAATATCCTGTGCCATATAGTCAGACACTCTTTCAAGTTTTTCCCCACAATAGTAGAGAGCAGAATAAGCCTGATTTCTTCTTGCGTCCATAATAGGTACAACAAGTTTATTTGTGCCAAACATATTATATGCTAAGGCATCAAGTGTAGGTACCGGAATAACAGGTATATCCAAGCCATGGGCAAGTCCCTTAGCTGTAGCTGCACCAATTCTAAGTCCGGTAAATGAACCTGGTCCACAAGCACAAGCTATATAATCTATTGTACTTAAATCCAAATCTACCATATTTTTGAGATTTTCAACCATAGGCATAATAGTCTGTGAATGAGTTTTTTTATAGTTAGTAGTAAATTCAGCTATTGTTTTATTTTCATCTACAAGTGCTACGCTTGCAACTAATCCTGTTGTATCAAGTGCTAAAATTTTCATTCTTCCACCTCAATTTTTCTATAGTCAAGACCCTTTGACAAATCCTTAGTAATTTTAATTGACACTGCATTTTCAGGTATAATACCCTTTATAAGTTCTGCCCATTCAATAAGGCAAACCCCATCGCCGTCAACATATTCATCAAAGCCTATATCAAACATTTCATCTTCGTCACCTATTCTATAAACATCAAAGTGATAAAATGGTATTCTACCAGAATGATATTCATTTACAATAGTAAAAGTGGGACTTGTAATATCGTCATCAATACCAAGACCCTCTGCAAAACCTTTTGTAAATACTGTCTTTCCAACACCTAAATCGCCGTCAAGACAATATACCTGACCTACCTCTGCTTTTTGTGCCATTTCATAGGCAAAATCTCTAGTTTCTTTTTCGGAATAAACTTCTTTTATCATAGTTTTACCTCGCAATCATTAACATTAATATAATACCATATGTCAACAGCCTTTTCAATAATTAATGTATATACATAACTAAAAAATACCCTGTGGAATTCACAGGGCAAAATTCTTATTTTATGTAGCAAATATTTCATACAGAATTAATATTTATTTTTCAACAGCTTACAGGCATCATAATTCATTCTATAGTAGCCTTCTTTAGATATTGTATGTTTCAAATACATATCATAAAAATCATCTACCCTACACTTAATAGGTCTTTTTTCATAAATATCGCACAACCTTGTTTTCTCATTAAAATACCTACAAACTCCATCTCCTCTATCTAAATCAAGATAATATTCATTCAAATTTTGACAACACAAGCCACATTTATCACAATTAAACATTTTTATCCATCTTTAATAAAAATTGTTCAGCATTACAAATATTTTTCTCAGCTGAGTCCAAAATTTCACCTTTATCATTGATTATAGATGTATCCAATATAGCTTTTATAGCTTTTGCTGTAGTTGCACAAGGATATATATAATCTCTTAATAAAGTTTCTTTTCTTGCCTTACTTACGTACTTTCCAGAACATAATTCATTTACAGCAGGAATCATTTTATCAACAAGAGGTATAAAAATTCTATCCATTTTCTCTAAGATATACTTCATTTTAACAGCTCTTTTTTTCATAACATCTAACTGTGCCATTATTAACTTACACTGAGCCTCATATTCTTCTGCTTTTTTCTCATTTTCCAGAGAATTATACCAAGCTTCTTCTGCCTTCTTTGCCATCATAAAGCCACCAACAGCTAACGCTGGACCTACTACAAGTCCACCTAGCACAGCCATCCCTCCGGCCATTCCAAATCCACCGGCAGATAAGGCCCCTCCACCAAGCCAAGCAAGGGTAGCATTTGTAGCTGCAACACCACTTAATGAAGATAAAGCTGTACCTGTTGTTGCTGTTACAAGTAATCCACCTAAACCACCCATAACAACATTATATGTACCAAACGCCATTAAAGCTCCACTACCTAAAGCTGCAACTCCGTTTACAGCTATATCCTTTGCTTCATATGATGTTTTTCTTAAAGCAATAAAGTCATTGCTATTAGGCTTAAAATTTTTTAATTCTGAGATACCTTCAGTTTCAACAAATTCAATATTTTTTAATTTTTCAAAAGATTCAACAAATTCATTTATTGAAAGAGCTAAAATTTCAATTTTTTCTTTACCCAAATTTTCCAAAGATTCTTTTGTAGCTTCCTTTTTTTCTTCAAGCTTTTTATTTACCTCATCTACTATTCTTTGAGCTCTATCATTGTTCATTTTAGCGAATTCCATATCCTCCTTTGCATCAAGACCTTTCTTAACACCTACTCCTCCTGCTATTAAAGCTGCTGCTCCTAAAATAAATGGTATTGGCATAATTATTCCTCCCTTAAATTTAATTTTTTTATTTTTATACTAAAAAACAAATGGAACTGAATCATCATTCATCATATCACTAAATTCCTCAAAACTATTATATTGAGCCTTGCCACCAAACTGTCTTGATATTAAGTTCATACCCTCTGCAAGTTTTTCTGTATCGTTACCTATTATTGCATCATCAATTATACTAAATGCGTAATTCATGTTATTATCAAACTTTTTGAAACAATTATCTGCAAATTTTTCTAATGCTTCTCTTTGCACATTCATCTTTCTTATTGCAGCATCACTTATCTCACATAATACCAAATATTTTTCTCTTGCTATTTTAGCTCCATTTACAACACTAGAAATAGCTGAATAGAACATACTACTAACAAGATATCCTGCTAGACCACCTAAAAAACCACCGACTGGTCCTGCAAGTGCAGTTCCTATTGCAGTTCCTATTGCACCAGCTGCTAAATCACTACCAGCTTGTCCTAACTGTAGAAAAAAGTCTTCTGCTGTTATGTCATCATTTAAAAATTGATTAATTGCTGTAACCACTGTTTTTGTAACTGTAACTATCTTTCCTACATTATTGGATGCTACTTGTAAAACACTAACTATTGCTTCTCCTACAGCCTTTTCTGTAACTTTTTCAGCTAATTTGTTTACAACACCTTTTGCCACAACCGTCGTAGCTTCAATTCCAACATTTGTAGCTCCGGCAATAATAGTAGTCTTAGCTGTATCCACAGCTGTATCTACTACAGCATCTCCTAAATCCTTATCTCCATAGATTACGGCTACCACATTTTTTGCAATGTTCATCTGAGCACCTGTCTGAAGCCCAGACTTCATTCCTGCAACACCTGCTCTGCCCAAATCTTTAGCAATCAACTCACCGTAGACTGCAGCCTCAGCTTTGACACCATCAGCAACCATCTTAGCTTTGCCCTTAGTATCCAAATCATCGTTGTCTTTGGCTGCCTCAGAATTTGTCTTATCAGCCTTTCTTGTATTAACTCTTTTACTAGTTTCGGAAAGATTTGTATCTTTATTTGCTATTTCTTTCACATCGTCATCATTTATATATGACATATTTTTAGCTGTATCATGAATCTTTTTCAAAGGCTCTATATGGTCTGTCTCTCCTTGATGTTCAGATGCCTTTGTTTTATATTTATTTTTGGCTGCTTT
>OLQR01000952.1_pt1 | contig 19242 bp, 22 predicted proteins | sample 1671881 | NCBI WGS metagenome assembly OLQR01 (sample SAMEA3136623, study PRJEB25190) | human gut metagenome | biome: human gut; feature: human-associated habitat; material: faeces | place: Austria | collected 2013 | reverse complement strand
TTGCAAAAATAACTGAAGAATGTGTGCGAAAAGGTCAGCGTGTTTTAATACTTGCACATCGTGGGGAACTGTTGGAACAAGCGTCTGACAAGATTATGAAAACAACCGGCTTAGGTTGTGCAACGGAAAAGGCAGAGGAAAGCTGTATAGGAAGTTGGTACAGAGTAGTTGTAGGTTCGGTACAAACACTAATGCGTGAAAAAAGATTAAATCAATTCAAAAGTGATTACTTTGATACCATTATAATAGACGAGGCACATCATTGCATATCCGACAGTTACAGACGTGTATTAGACCATTTTTGTGATGCAAAGGTATTAGGTGTTACGGCAACACCCGACAGGGGCGATATGAAAAATCTCGGACAGGTTTTTGAAAGTCTTGCATATGAGTATACACTTCCAAAGGCTATCAAAGAGGGATATTTAAGTCCGATAAAGGCTCTTACAATTCCGTTAAAACTTGATTTGACAGGCGTAGGTACACAAGCGGGTGATTTTAAATCAAGCGATATAAGTACGGCACTGGATCCGTATTTGTATCAGATAGCCGATGAGATGACAAAGCACTGCAAAAACAGAAAAACGGTTGTATTTCTGCCACTTGTAAAGACGAGTAAAAAGTTTAGAGATATTCTGAACGAAAAAGGTTTTAAAGCGGCGGAAGTAAACGGCGAAAGCAAAGAAAGAGCAGAAATATTAAATGATTTTGAAAACAATAAGTATAATGTGTTGTGCAATTCAATGCTTTTGACAGAGGGTTGGGATTGTCCCGATGTGGATTGCGTTGTCATATTAAGACCTACAAAAGTACGCAGTTTGTACAGTCAAATGGTAGGACGCGGAACAAGACTTGCACCGAATAAGGACCACTTACTTTTACTCGATTTTTTATGGCATACGGAACGACACGAACTGTGTCACCCCGCACATTTGATTTGCGAAAATGAAGAAGTTGCCGTAAAAATGACGGAGAATATCGAAAATGCGGGTTATCCTGTTGACATAGAAGAGGCAGAGGAAAAGGCAAGCGAAGATGTAGTTGCACAAAGAGAAGAGGCACTTGCAAATCTTCTTGCGGAAATGAAGAAACGTAAGCGTAAATTGGTTGATCCTCTGCAATTTGAAATGAGCATACAAGCCGAAGATTTATCGGGATATGTACCGACATTCGGTTGGGAAATGTCACCTCCGTCAGAAAAACAAATAAAGGTACTTGAAAAATACGGAATATTCCCTGATGAAATAGATAACGCAGGTAAGGCAACCAAACTGCTTGAACGATTGGAGAAAAGACGTGTGGCAGGACTTACAACTCCAAAGCAAATACGCTTTCTTGAAAGTCGAGGTTTTCAGCACGTCGGTGTTTGGGAGTTTGAAAAAGCAAAAAATCTTATTGACAGAATTGCCGCAAACGGTTGGCGAATACCGTCGGGGATAAATCCGAGTGAATATTAAAGGAATTAAGATATGAACGATTATAATTTGACAGAAATTCTTGAATATATTGATCCGTCAACTTGCAGTTATCAAGAGTGGATAAACGTAGGTATGGCACTAAAACACGAGGGATATACGGTATCTGATTGGGATATGTGGAGTATGAAAGACGTAAACCGTTACCATAGCGGCGAATGTGCAAAGAAGTGGGCGACATTTCAAGGCTCATCTGCTCCCGTTACTGCCGGAACTATCATTCAAATGGCTAAAGAAAACGGATACCATTATGAAAATGTATCAGCCGAGCTTGATTGGGACAGTGAAATAGGTTCTAAAGACGAACTTGTTGTAGTAGACAGAAACTGGCTTGAACGCAGTGAGATACATATTCCCGAACAATGGAATCCGACAGAGCAGATTATCACATACCTCGAAACACTTTTTGAGCCGGATGAAAACGTAGGCTATGTTACGGAAAGTTGGGAACATGACGGAAAATTCTTGCCGTCAAAAGGCTGTTACGACAGAACGGCAGGTCAGCTTATAAAGGAACTGTACCAATGCAAAGGCGATATAGGCAGTGTACTCGGCGATTATAACAGCGAAGTAGGTGCATGGATAAGGTTTAACCCTCTTGACGGTAAGGGCGTAAAAAATGAGAATGTAACAGAGTTCAGATATGCACTTGTCGAATCCGATACAATGGACATTTCGGCACAAAAAGCCATTATAACAGAATTGGAATTGCCTGTTGCGGCACTTGTGTACAGTGGTAAGAAAAGCCTTCACGCAATAGTGAAAATTGACGCATCAACGTATGAAGAATATAAAAAACGTGTCGATTATCTGTATAACGTGTGCAATAAAAACGGATTGAAACTTGATATTCAGAATAGAAATCCGTCAAGATTATCGCGTATGCCGGGCGTAATGCGTAACGATAAAAAACAATATCTTCTTGATACCAATATAGGCAAAGAAAATTGGAATGAGTGGCGTGAATGGATAGAAAGCGTTAATGATGACTTGCCCGATCCCGAAAGTATGGCTGATGTGTGGGACAATTTACCCGAACTTGCACCGCCATTAATTGACGGTGTATTAAGACAGGGACATAAAATGCTTATAGCGGGTCCGTCAAAGGCGGGTAAATCATACGCATTGATTGAGTTGTGCTGTGCCATTGCAGAGGGGAAGAAGTGGCTTGAATGGAACTGTACGCAAGGCAAAATAATGTACGTTAATCTTGAACTTGACCGAGCAAGCTGTCTGCACCGTTTTAAGGACGTTTATACAGCACTTGGCATAGCACCCGACAATCTATCCAACATTGATATTTGGAATCTTAGAGGACGCAGTGTACCAATGGACAAGCTCGCTCCGAAACTTATACGCAGGGCAAGCAAAAAGAATTATATAGCGATTATAATTGACCCGATATATAAGGTTATAACGGGTGACGAAAACAGTGCAGACCAAATGGCACACTTTTGCAATCAGTTCGACAAGGTGTGTACGGAACTCGGCTGTGCGGTGATATATTGTCATCATCACAGTAAGGGTGCGCAGGGCGGTAAAAGAAGTATGGACAGAGCCTCGGGTTCGGGGGTGTTTGCACGTGATCCCGATGCACTTATCGACCTTGTAGAACTTGAATTGAACGACGATATATTAAAACAGGAAAAGAATAAGGCAGTATGTAAAGTATGTGAGGGTTGGTTATATAAATACGATAAACTGTATCATGCGTCACAAGACGATTTGTGCAGTGAAACTCAAATGCTTGCATTGTGTCGAGAATACCTTGAAAACGACGCTTACGAGTGCGTTATAGAAGATGTAGGTAAGGCAAGAAAAACGGTTGAAAGCCGGAGTGCGTGGCGTATAGAGGGTACGCTTAGAGAGTTCCCAAAGTTTGCGCCTGTAAACCTGTGGTTTAAATATCCTGTTCATAATATTGATAATATCGGTGTGCTGAAAGATATTGCGGTTGATGACGGAATGCCTACTTGGAAGAAGAATTTTTCTAAAAAGAAAACAGACGCAGAACGTAAAAACGAACGTAAAAATTCCCTTGAAACAGCATTTGAAGCGTGCGGAATTGATGATAAAGTGACAGTAAAAGCAATGGCAGAATATATGGGAGTTACAGAGAAAACTGTAAGAAACAGATTGAAAGAACACGGCGGATTTTGGATTGATGAGGGTCAAGTCGGTAAGAAATAAGAGGGAAAATGTCGGAGGGAAAATTACTCTTTAAAAATTCCCTAAGAGGGAAAATATCGAAATATTTTCTTTCCTTTCCTTAGAGAAAAAGTCGAGAAAAAATTAATTTTCCTTAGGAAAGAAAAACTCGGGAAAATATCGACTTTTTCCCGAGGGAAGGAAAATGTATATATACTACGTATATATAAAGGTTTCCCTTTCCCTAAGGTCAGGGGGAAGTAGTTGTGCGACAGCTTACGCACAACAACTCCTTCCCCTTACTGACTGACAAAGCAAAAATTTCAGAACAGACACAAAGTAAATAAATGGAAGTGAGAAAATGAAAGTACAATTTTTTATGGCAATGATACCGCCGACAAAAACGTATCAAGAAAAAAAGGTTGCAGTCGTAAAAGGTAAGCCGGTATTTTATGAGCCACCGGAAGTTAAAGCGGTAAGAGAAAAACTTGCGGCACATCTTTCGCATTACGCACCTAAAAAGATGTTTGAAAAGCCTGTGCGTATGGTGACAAAGTGGTGCTTCCCTAAAGGCAAGCATTCGGACGGTGAGTATAAGGCAACAAAACCCGATACGGATAACTTGCAGAAAATGCTTAAAGACGTTATGACGGAAGTGGGATTTTGGAAAGATGACGCGCTTGTGGCAAGTGAAATAACAGAAAAGTTTTGGGCGGAGCAGACGGGCATATTTATAAGCATTGAGGATTTGTGATATGGATATTCTTGAAGTAAAACAAAATCTTAATAAAACGGTTTATTATTCGGATTTTTATAATATCCCCGAACCGACACCGTTTATCCTTAATGCGTGTATCGCAAGAAAAGACCCGAGAGGATTTTTGAAATATTCACTTGAACTGTTGGACAAAACCAAACACGCAGTAATTATTGTGCCGATTGAAAAAGTAAAATTGAAAAATGATGAATGAGGAGGTACACAAAAATGTTAACCCAAAAATATAAAAACGGATTTATAACGCTAAATGCGGAAAAGTTTTCGCCTGTGACACAAGAAACCATAGACAGAGAAATTAAAAATTTTGAGCCGATGAAAAAGGCGGTAGAGAAGTTGTATGAGTATGAGCAAAAAGATATTCCGATGAAAATAATTATTGACGAAGAAAGTGGATTGAGTCATTGCCCTAATTGTGGCGATAGTAAATATATACTATTCGGCGATAAACTTTGCGTTGAATGCGGACAAGCATTGGATTGGAGTGATGTGAAATGAGAATAATTACGGACAAAAAAGACCGTTTCGGAAATTTTCCGATATGGTTTAACAGTCACAATTTGCGTGACATAAATGACTATCTGCAAAGTCGGTATGACGGATTCAAATTTGCAATTATAATTGACGCAAGCAAAGGAGAATGTGCACCGTTGGAAAAACCATTGCCGGTATATTTTTTAGATGAAATTGCTGAAGAAGCAGCAGAGTGGGCAGGGAAAAAATTAGTTGATAAAAATTTATAAAAAATATCGGTGAATAAGAAAGTGAGGAACAAGAAAATGAAAGTAGAATTAAAAGCGAACGGTAAAACCGTTCAAGTTGAAATGACAGAGGAGCAGTTAAAAGAACTTGGAGTGATTAAACCTAGAACTGGGTATGAGAGAAGGAAAGAATGTAGCAATGAGTATTATTATCTTGTTGATGCAGATAGTGAAGTGAAAAGAATTAAGGAAAACGGTAACATATTAGACCAAGATTGTTATGATACGGGAAACTATTATAGTGATAAAACAGTCGCCGAAAACAATGCTCGTGCGGATATGTTATTTCGTTGTTTACGTCAATGGCAGGCGGCACATGATCAAACTATTTCTATATCTGATTGGAAAAATGATAAAATCAATAAATATTGTATTGCATATGGTTATGGTGCTAAAAAATTGTATGTAGACCATTATTATAGTATCCGATTACCTAATACAATACATTTCACCACCGAAGAAAAAGCCGAAGAAGCTATTGAAGTGTTCAAAGATGAACTGCTATGGTATTTTACCGAGTATGTTCAGAGATTAGATGAGGTGCAATGCAATGGCTAAAGAACAATTATGTTGGACGGCTGAAAAGGTACACCGCAAGACATACGATTCGTATAGGATTGAAAAGTGTCCGGAATATGTACCGGATAAGAAAGCATAGGGGGAATTGATTTGACGATTAAAGAATGTAAAGAATGGCTTTCGAGAGCGAGAAAGACGGACGAGGAGATTAACGCATTGATTTTGGAGCAGGAGAGAGCATTGACAAACGCAACAAGCACTGTGGCTCAGTCGGGCAGTGAAAAGGTGCAGACGTCAAACGTGAATACGTCGGAGAATAAGTTTGTAAGCTATGCCGCTTATTCCGAATTGATAGATAAACGCATTGACAGACTGTACGAAATTAAAAAAGAGATTTTGGAAAACGTGAATAAACTCGATGACGCAACACTTCGAACTATATTAATTCTGCGTTATCTCAATTTTCAAACGTGGGAAATGATTGCTTGTAAAATGAATTACGGATACAGACATATTTTGCGTTTACACGGTAACGCACTGATTGAAATTAAGAATGTCATTGAATGTCACATTGAACCTGTGATATAGTGTATAGTAGAACAAGTAACATAAGCGGTGTATCATCGTGAGATGATGGGTGAATATCTCGTGTAATTGGTGGGAATGGAGATATTAAAAAAATTATCAAAAAAATGTTTAAAGTTGTAATATTATGGGTATATATCATACGAGGTGATGATATATGTCAAAAAAAGAAGAAAATTTATTTTTAGAAAATCAAAAAATCCCAGAAACGTTAGATATGTATTTCAAAAATTACGTACAAAATGGTGATTACGGAATGCTAATAGATATAACAAGGGATTACATAAGCAGAGATACCGATTGTGTAGACATCATTATACACAATTTAAAACTTGAAAAAGAACAAATTGAGATTGATAAAAGAAGTAGAGAAACACAGAACTTCCCGATATCAGTAGGAATTGTAAGTGCTACTTTTACGGCTCTATTATCATTTATCCTTACTTCTGTAACAAAAGAGTGTAATGGTTTAGCAGAATACATTGCATTTTATGGAACAGTAGTAGTGAGTTTTATAGGACTGTATGTATTTTCAAAAAAGATTTTTGATTCTATGCAGGAAGATAAATTACGAGTTTTAAAAAATAGAGAAAAATTAAACTTTTTAGAATTTTGTATTGAAGAATATACTAAAAAGAAACAACAATAATTTAAAACACACCTAATCGGGTGTGTTTTTCTTATGCAATAAAACAGGAGGTGATAAGAGTGACTGAGAAACAAAAGTTGTTTTGTGAGGAATATTTGATTGATTTGAATGCAACGCAAGCGGCGTTAAGAGCAGGATATTCGGAAAAGACGGCGTATTCGATTGGGAATGAGAACTTGAAGAAACCTGAAATTCAAGAATACATACAAAAACGGCTGAAAGAGAAAGAGGACGCTCTTATTGCCAAGCAGGACGAGGTCTTAAAAACGCTTACGGCTGTTATGCGACGTGAGAAACCCGAAACGGTTGTTGTGACGTGCAAAGCACGTAAATCACACTATGACGACAAGGGCAAGAAAGTCACTGACGAGGCGGAGCAACCGATATGTGTTGAAATACCGACAAAGGTGTCTGACGTAAACAAAGCGGCGGAAATGTTGGGTAAATACTACGCATTATTCACAGAGAAATTAAACGTTGACGGAGATATGGACTACAGCATTAAGATTGATTACGGAGGCGGTGACGAATGAACAAAATAACAGTACCGTTCAATCCGATATTTAAGCCTGTACATCAATGTAAAAAGCGTTATGTTGTAATGAAAGGCAGTGCCGGAAGTGGCAAGAGTGTTGATACTGCACAACTGTACATATTGCGTTTAATGCGTGACAAAGGGCGTAATTTGGTATGTGTGCGTAAATCTGATATAACAAATCGTGACAGTACATTTGCCGAGCTTGAATCAGCCATAAACCGTATGGGCGTTGGCAGAGCGTGGAGAGTTACGCAAAGTCCGTTGTCGTTCACCTGTATAAACGGCAACAAGATTATATTTCGTGGTGTAAACGATAACAAGCAACGTGAAAAATTAAAATCAATCACATTTGCAAACGGTAAATTAACCGATGTATGGATTGAAGAGGCTACGGAGCTTGTGCAACAGGATTTTGAAATTATAGATGACCGTTTGAGAGGTGAACTCCCCGACGGTCTTTTTTATCAGATAAAATTGACATTTAATCCTGTATCGTCAAGTCACTGGATAAAGAAAGTGTTTTTCGATATACAGGACGATAACGTCTTAACGCACCAAAGCACATATTTAACAAACCGATTTTGTGACGAAGCATACAGGCAACGTATGCTACGTCGTAAAGAAGTTGACCATGAGGGATACAGAATTTACGGACTGGGTGAATGGGGCGAAACAGGCGGATTGATATTCTCAAATTATCGCATTGAAGAATTTGATACAGATATGAGCCGTTTTGACGCTATGGCAATAGGACAGGACTTCGGATTTAATCACGCAAATGCTATATTGACGTTAGGTTATAAGGACGGTGATATTTACGTTTGTAATGAACTGTATGTATACGAAATGGATACAACCGAAATTATCACTAAGGCTGACGGGAATTTCAGCAAAAGTCTTGTAATGTGGTGCGACAGTGCAGAGCCGGACCGTATAAAAATGTGGCGAAAGGCAGGCTATCGCGCAAGGGCAGTTGTTAAAAATCCGAACAGCATACAATCGCAGATTGACTGGTTAAAAGGCAGAAAGATACACATTCACCCGTCTTGCGTGAATGTAATCAAAGAGATACAGCAATGGCGTTGGCGAGTTGATGAAAAGTCGGGCGAATATACGGACGAACCTGTCAATGTATTTGATGACGCAATGGCGGCACTGAGATACGGCGTTGAGAGTTGGCGCAAGGATAAGAAAGCTAAAATCTATTCAAGAGAGGAGTACGGAATATGATAATTGATGAAGATATAGTCGCGGGCGGTGTGACACCGTTTATCATAACGAAATTGATTGAACGGCACGAGCGAGAGCGACAGAGATACCGATTATTGCACGATTACTATATGGGCGATCACCGCATTTTAAGTCGCAGAAAAAGGGGCAAAAACGTGGCAAACAACCGCATAATGTGTAATCACGCAAAGTACATAACGGATATGACACAGAGTTATCTTGTCGGCAATCCTGTAACGTATGCGGTGTCGGACGAATACGATATTGAGGCAATCAAAAACGAATATTTGGAACAGGATATGCCGAGTGTTGACAGTGAAATTGTAAAGAATATGAGCATTTACGGCAAAGCATATGAACTGATTTATGCAGACGAAAAAAGCAAGCCGAGAAGTGTCCGATTGGATCCGGAGCATACATTTGTATGTTACTCACAGTCGGCATTTGAAAAGCCGTTGTTTGCGGTGTATTACTACAAGAAATACGACCTTGACGGCTACTGCACAGGCAGTATTTGTCGTGTGTATGACGAATCGTTTATATATACATACACAGGTCTTGACAGCTATACGGCATTGTCATTGCAAAATGTTGAACCACATTACTTTTTCGATGTGCCGATTATTGAATACAGAAATAATACGGAAATGCAGGGCGATTTTGAACAGTTGATAACACAGATTGACGCATACAATGTGTTGATGTCAGATAGAATTAATGACAAAGAGCAATTTGTTAATTCGCTGTTGTTTTTGTGTAACTGCGACCTTGACACCGAACAGGCAAAAAAATTATTGGTAGAACGTATCTTAATGGGTGACGGTGACGCAAAGGCGGAGTATCTGTCAAAGGTGCTGAACGAGGCTGATACAAAGGTGTTGCGTGACGACATCAAGGACGATATACACCGTTTGTCACACGTTCCTGATTTGTCGGACGAAAGTTTCGGCAATAATTTGTCGGGCGTGGCGATAAAGTATAAGCTGTTGGGATTTGAACAGCACGTCAAGAACAAAGAACGTAATTTTGCTAAGACGTTGAGAAAACGTTTGGAGATTTACAACAATTTCTTAGTGACATTAAACGCAATGAAAGAAGTGCCGTCGCACAGGGTTGACATCGGATTTACATATAACTTGCCTGCAAACGAACTTGAAATAGCGCAGATGATTAATTACCTCAAAGGTCTTGCGTCTGACGAAACATTATTAGAGCGTCTGCCGTTTATAACAGACGCAAAGGAAGAAGTTGAAATCGCACGCAGAGAGCAAGCGGAAAAGTCCGCCGAGGATATGCGTATCGCTGAAAGTTCGGCAAGGAAAGTAAACTACAATGAAGAGTAAGGCATATTGGGTAAAACGTGCCGTTGAAGTTGAAACATATTTACAATCGCAAGCGGACAGCGTTAAGGAGGGTGTAATTAAGGCATATGAGCGAGCAATCAAGAATGTAAACAATGATATTGAGAAAACGTTTAAAGCCTATATTTCAACCGATATACCCGAAAAAGAGGCACGTCGGCTGATGAGCATAGCCGACAGCGACAAACAGTACGAAGAACTGCTCGAACTGTACGACGAAACAGACGACAAGACAGTCAAAAAGGAAATTCTAAACCGCATAAATGCACAGGCATACGGTGCGAGAATTAGCCGATTAGAGGGACTGAAACGTAATGTATATATTTACTTTAGACACGTTGCGAATGAGGCTATAAAGGAACAAAAGAAACTGTATGACAGTGCGGTAAAGACGGCGTATTATACGAATATTTTTGATACCGCACAAGGATTGAATTGCGGAATTGATTTTTCACTTGTACCGCAAAAGGCGGTTAATAAAGTGTTAAGAGAGCCGTGGCACGGTCACAACTACAGCGACAGATTTATACAGGCAGTCGGACAGACGATTGAGGACGGGATAATCAGCGGTCACAGCGTAAGCCGTATGACCGATAAGCTGATTGATTACGTCAAAGATACTGCACCGGGTGGAATACGAACATCAGCCGAAACACTTGTACGAAGTGAAACGGCTCATTTTATGAACCAAGGTCAGAGAATGGCATATGAGGAAATCGGTATAAAACAGTATCGTTTTGTTGCGGCACTGTCTGAATTGACGTGTGACAGGTGCGGAAGTCTTGACGGTAGCGTGTTTGATACGGATAAAGCCGTTGAGGGTGAGAACTTCCCCCCGATACACCCACGCTGTCGGTGTGTTACGATTATGGCAGATGTGAATTTGTCAACTCGTATCGCCCGTGACCCGTTGACGGGTGAAAATTACAAGGTTGACGGCGGTATGACATTTAACGAATGGAAAAACAGTTTGTCGGACGAGCAAAAAAATGCGTTAAAATATGTTGCAAATAGTGAAAAACGTGGTATAATAGAGATGAAAAGAAAAAAGAACGATAATAAATCAGAAACTATGCCCAAAAAGCAACTTCAAAAAATAATTAAAAGGTTTAAGAAGTTGGGAGGAACTATTCAAATGAGCGAGGAAACGGATAAATATTTGGATAGTAAATTTGCAGAAGCAATTACATATGATGCGCATACAATTTTATTACGTCAAAAACCTAGTCGTGCCAGTGTATTTGAAGAGCTTATACATTCCGCTCAATATGGAACGGGGAAAAATGATGGAAGTTATATTAGTCGATTAAAGTGTGAAATAGAGGCACAAGAGAAATTACTAAGATACCAAAAAGCATACAGACTTACTAAAATTGAGGTCGAACAAACAGAAAAGGCTTTAAATGATTACAAAAATGAATTAAAACTATACTATAAAAAAGGCGGTGTGTGATATGGATATAATAAATTCATTGAAAATTGGACAAAATATATCGGTACAAATCAATGACAACGGTATAAACTTAAAAAATGGGGGATATGTTGCAGATGAAAACGGAAACCGCTTTAAAATATTATCAGTAGCGATGATAAATAATCATAAACGATTAATTGATAGTAATGCAGAGTTATTGTTGGCGGGAGATGTTAATAATATCGGAAAAAAATTATATACGATATGATTTAATGAAAAAGAGTGTGTAAGAAAAAACTAAATATAAATTAAATATTAAAAGCACGTTTGCAGACGTGCTTTTTTGATATTCAAATTTATTGAAAGGCGGTGATAGTGTGAAAGTAGGCACAACATACACATAGAGGAAAGGAATGGTGATCCGATTATCTCCCTGTTAGACGTGGGGTTATACGTCTTATTTTTATACAATTTTTTAAGAAAGGAATGATTTGAATGGCAGAGCCAACACCAAATCCAACAAAAACAACGGAGCCAACACCTCCAACACCTCCGACACCTCCGGAGCCTCCCGCACCGAATAACGACGACAATCAAAAGGCGATTGATGAAGCGATAGCTAAGGTAAAAGCGGAGTGGGAAAAGGAACTTGAGCAAAAGCTAAAGGACGCTGAAAACGAGGGCATGAGAAAAGCCAAGTTGACAAACGAGCAAAGAAAAAAAGAGGACGACGACAAGGAACGAGCAGAATTTGAAAAGGCAAAGGCAGAGTTTGAACGTGAAAAAATCGTTGCATATGCCGAAACAGAACTTGCCAAAGTCGGATTGTCTGCCGAGATTGCAAAGTACATTGTAGTAGAGGACAAGGATAGCACAAAGGCGGTTATTGACAAGATAAAAGAAAGCTATGACAAAGATGTACAAGCAGGTGTTACCGAGCGTTTAAAGGGCAAAACACCGGATTTAAACGGTGGCAGTGGCGGTCACAACACAGGCAGTTTTATGGACATAATCAGAGAAAATCAAAGATAGGAGTGAAATAAATGGGTTATTTAAAAAATGAATTGACAGGTTTTGTGCCTGTCGAGCAAGCAACAGAAATCATCAAAATGGTGACAAGGGGTTCAAGTGTTTTAAGAATGGCGAAAGTCGAGGAAATGAAACACGAGAAGAAAAAGTTTAACGTACTTACAGACGGTCCGGGTGCTTACTGGGTCGGTGAGGGTGAAAGAATTAAGACAAGCGGTGCTACTTGGATTCACCCTGAAATCGAGGCTAAGAAGTTAGCCGTTATTATTCCGGTAACAAAGGAAAAGTTGGAAGATCCGACTATCAGCGTATTTGAAGAACTAAAGCCGGAAATTGCAGAGGCATTCTACAGAGCGATTGACGCGGCGTGCATTTTCGGTACAAATTCGCCGTTCAAGACAAACATTATGAACGCTATAGACAGCAAGCATATGGTTGTTACAGACAACACAAATATTGATATTGCTATATCTGACGCAATGTCAATGATTGAAGAAAACGGCTATGACCCGTCGGGATTTATCGGTCGTATCGGTGTTAAGAATATGCTAAGAAAGCTACGTGACGCAAACGGCGCACCTGCATATGTCAACGGTACAACAGGCGGTGAGCTGTACGGTCAGCCTATCGAATTTGTACGTAACGGTGCGTGGGACAATAAACGTGCCGATATTATCACAGGTAACTTCAAGTATGCCGTTGTCGGTATGCGTGCAGGTATCAACTATGAAATTCTTACAGAAGCAACACTACAAGGCACTCTTGACAGTGACGGTAAACCGCTATCACTTGCCGAGCAAGATATGGTTGCAATCAAGGCTACTATGCGTTTAGGTTTCCTTGTTGTTAAGGACGACGCATTTGCCGCATTTAAGAACGGTGTTCCGACACTCGGCGAATTGACAGTTGAATCGGTTGCCGGCACAACAGGCAACACTGTTATTACGGTATCGCCAAAGCCTATCGGCGGTCACAAGTTGGTTTACAAGACTGCCGCAAGCACCGCTCCAAGCGTTGCATATGACGACGATTTGTCGAAGTGGACAGAGTTTAACAACGGTGACGAAATCACTGCGACAAACGGTCACAAGATTACAGTTGCGGAAGTTACCGCAGACGGCAAGGCGAGAAAGTCGGGCAGTGCCGACGTTGTAAGCGGTGAATAATATGGAACAGTTGGGGACACTAAAAATGTTGTTGGGAATTAAGGACGACGAGCAAGACAGCTTGTTGTCCTTTTTGATTGAGGACACGGTTAATATGATTATGGCGTATTGTCATATTGATGTACTGCCTCGTCAGCTTGAAAGCCTTGTTCCGAAGATTGCGGCGGATATGTACAGGGCGAAAGGTTACGGGGACAGTAAAAGTCCCGAAGTAGTCAAGAGCATAAGTGAGGGCGAACGTTCCGTGACATATACCGAAACCGACAACGATAAGATTTTCAGCAACTATTATAAACGCCTTGACCCGTTCCGTAAACGAAAGGGGCGTGTTCCGAGTGACATCAGTATTCAGTGATTTTTACGATAAAACTGTTATAATCGCAGAATATGAAATTGACGACTATACAGGTAAAACCGAAAAGACTGTATTGTCCGAAATTAAAGCCGATGTACAACCGTACAGCGGTGGCAGAGCAAGAGAGCAATACGGTTTAGATATAGAATGTCAAATGCGTATGTTCTGCGATATGTCAGACGACGTAAAGGTCGGTAACAGGGTTGAATATGACGGCGACATATATGATATAACATATGTGCAGAAATGGGACAGCGGTTTGGTAGCAATGCTCGAAAGGAGTAGGCTGAAATGAATTTTTCAATCGAAGGGATAGACAACGTTGTTGACAAGCTGACACAGTATGCGTCGGGCGATAAAATACAGCGAGGTTTGGCAATGGCGGGTGAAGTCGTAAGAGCGCACGCAGTGGCAAACTGTCCTGTTGCAACAGGGCGATTAAAAGGCAGTATCGTAAGCCAAGTGGACGGTGACAGCGTTGCAATCGGTCCGACTGCCGATTACGGCATTTATGTCGAATTTGGCACAGGCTCAAAGGGCGACAAATCTGTTTCGCATACGTCAAAAAGACACTGGACGTATTACAGTGGCGGTCGATTTTACACAACGTCGGGGCAAGCACCACAGCCGTTCCTCGTACCTGCACTGAAAAATAACATCAGCGAGATAATCGCAAAATTCAAGGAGGGGTACGGTGTTTGATATTGGTTTGGAATTACGGGACATTTTAAAGCAGATAGACGGTGTAAGTGTATGCTTTGCTTACCCCGATAATTTTAATAAATTGCCCGCAATAGCATATTACACGCTAACGGACAAAGGCTCAATGTCATATGACAATACGGTCGTTACGAATGATACGACTGTTCAGATTGATATTTACGCCGATTATCCGCAAACGTGTTTTGAATTGTCGGAGAGGGTATATAAATTGTTGACTGATAATGAATATTATCACGAAATGACAATGGACGTACCCAATCCCGACGACAAGAGTATAAAACACAAAACAATGAGATTTACGAAAGTAGTAGAAAGGAATGATTGATTTATGGCAAATACAGAGAAAAGAAAACCACTACCTACAATAGGTGTGGACAAGTACACATTTTTCGCAGTTTTAACAGACACATCAGAGGGTGCAACATATGGTGACCCGTACAATTTGAGAGGTACTGTCGAAATTGCACCGACAGACGCAGGCGGCAGTGATGTTTTTGACGCCGATAACGGTGCGTATGAAACATCAAACTACATTGAAAAATTAGGTCACGACATCACAAATGCCGATATTCCGCCGGAAGTTGATTCAATGTGGCGTGGACTGACACAAAAAGACGGCGTTGTTGAGGTGGGCAATGATACAAAAACAGTTTATTTCGGTGTTGCGTGGAGAATTATGAAGTCTGACGGCTCATACCGTTATGTGAGATATTACAAGGGTTCATACAGCTTTGCGTCAAACGTAGGCGGTAAGACTAAAGCGTCAAGCGGTGCACCGGAAAAGCAAACCGCAAAGGCTACATACACAGCCGTACAACGTGATTTTGACAACAACTATTACGCATACTTTGACGAAAGCGATTTGCCGGAAGGTGTCACAAAGACAGAACTTGAAGAAAACTGGTTTAAGGATATGAACTACTATCCGGTGAAGAAAGCACTTTAAGACAAGGCACGCCGAAAGGCGTGCTTTTTTCGTATAGAGAGGAGTAAGTAACAATGCAAAGAGTATTAACATTTGTACACAACAAAAAGAAGTATGTATCAAAACCGTGGTGTTTCGGTGCGGCAACGTTGGTTGAAAAAGAATATATGGACGTTGCAGAGGGTGAAAAAGTAACGGCTACATCGGTATGTGCAGATGCCGTTGACTATCTGTTTGAGGGTACAGAGGCGACACAAGATATTTTGGACACGGCTGTTTCAGCAAAAATGAGAATGTGTCGTGAAGTTATGAAGTGGTTTATGGACGATTTTACGGGAAAAAACGAGGAAAGCCTGCCCGAGCAGGCAACCGAAAAGGAAGATTAAGCGATTTATATGGGACAATGCTGAAATATCATGGTATATTGCCGAATGATTTGGCAAAACAAGACCCAAGATTATTACTTGCAGTTATAATCGAGGACGAGGAAGAAGAATATATGGGAAATGACCCGTATTTAAAAATGTTTTATGGAATGTAGTGAGGTGATCTGTAGTGGCTGACGCGGCGGAATTAGTAGTAAGAATAAGAGGTGATGCGTCGGATTTAGAGGCAACAATAAGCGGTGTATCGCAACAACTCGAAGAATTGGAACGAACACAAAGCAATACAAAAGGTGTGAAAGGTGTAAGAGAAAGCACAAGTGCATATCAAGGTCTTGCAAGTCAGCTTAAAGATACCGGAAAAGGTATAAAAGAAGTCGGCGAAAATATTGACACGATAACAAAACCGATACAATACGCATCAACGGCTCTTGCCGCAGGCGGTGTTGCGAGTGCCAAGTTTGCGATAGATTTTGAGGATAGTTTTGCCGGAGTTAAAAAGACGGTTGACGCTACACCGGAACAGCTTGAAAAGATTAGGCAAGAAATTATAGATATGACGACTGTCGGAATAAACGGACATTCTGCCATTCCACAGACAACGGCAGAATTAACAGAACTTGCGGCGGCGGGCGGTCAGTTGGGTATATCACAAGAAAACATTATCGACTTTACGGAAGTAATGGCGCAAATGGGTACAGCCACAAACCTTGTCGGCGAAGAAGGTGCCGCAACATTGGCACGTTTTCAGAACGTTATGGGTGTCGGTCAAAACGAAATCCGTAATATCGGTAGTGCAATCGTCGATTTGGGTAACCACAGTGCGACAACAGAATCAGAGATTGCGGCAATGGCATTGCGTATGGGTAAATACGGTTCATCTGTACGAATGTCAGCGGCGGACGTGTTGGGTTATTCTGCCGCATTGTCCTCATTGGGAATTGAGGCACAAATGGGCGGTAGTGCGATAGGTCGTACGTGGCTATCTATCGAAAAAGCGGTTGCAAACGGCGGTGAAGGTTTAAAAGCATTCGCAAAGTACAGCGGTAAGAGTGCGGAAGAATTTAAAGAGCAGTGGAATACTGACAGCTCCGGTGCATTTAACGGACTGTTAAAAGGCTTGCAGTCTGCCGAAAATCTAACTGTTGCGTTAGACGATTTAGGCATAAACAATACGCAGGATATACAGGCTATGATGGCATTAGTCAACGGTTATGATTTAGTAACCGAGAGTGTCAATCGTTCAAACACCGCATACCAAGAAAATACGGCATTGCAAGAAGAATTTAATGCAAAGAATGAAACGACCGCATCAAAATTGGCGAACACAAAAAACAATATTATTGAGGCGGCAAGAAGTATCGGCGAAACAATGTTGCCGTCAATAAAAGACGCAAGCACCACAGTAGCCGATTTCGCAAAAGGTTTGTCGCAAATGTCAGACGAACAAAAGAAAGTTGTTGTTAATACGGGTGCGACAGTTATTGCGATAGGTGCTATTTCAAAAGTCAGTGCCGGAGCAATCAAAGGTGTTGGCGGAATTGTTGAGGCAGTCGGCAACATCAAAAAGGCATTTTCAGCAGGCGGAGCATTGGCAAAGTTTGCACCGACATTGACAAGTATCGGCGCGGCGGCAGGTCCTGCCGCATTAGCTGTTGCCGGTATTGCTACGGCGGCGATAGCCGGAAAGGTTGCATATGATAAGTGGTATCAATCACAATACAGATGGAGTGAGGGGCTGTCAGAGGGCAACGAGAAAGTCAAGGAAAGCCTTGAAAAATACAAATCCTTGAATGATATTCAAGGACAAATAAAGTCGCTGAAAATGGTTATTGAAAGCCCCGAAAGCAGTCAAGAACAAGTTGACAATGCAAAAAGCAAGTTAGAAGAAATAAAGGAAATGCTATCACAGGAATACAATCTTGTTATCAATTCCGATAATTCTAATTTAGACGACGCAGTTGAACAAGTTACAAAACTGTCTAAGAATGAATTGCAATCTAACATAAATAATCAACGTGCCGAATTATCTGAATTAGTAAATAATAATGCTAATTATATACAAACACGACGCGAGGCACAAGAAAATTATAACAAAGAATTGGAATTGCAGACCAAATATTCAGAGGCACAGTCTAAAGTCAGTGACATTACTGCAAAAATAGCAAATAACGAAATCACTGCGGCTGAGGGGTATGCGAAAGCTAAAGAGATATATAAAAATACAATAGGTAGTGACTATGAAAACGCAATAACAGATGAATCCGATAAGAATGCCGAAAGCGTGCTTGCTTCAATCACCGGCAGTTATAAGGTTGCGACAGGAATACTTGAAGATTATAAAAAGCAACTGGATGATTTGGACGGTTCACATCAAGAACTACATGATACAGCAGAAGAACTGTCTAACATGGAGCTTGAATTGTTAAAAATGTCAGTGGCAAATAAGGATAATGAGAGTGTGGAAAAATCATTGTCCGATATGAAAGAATTTATTTCAGCGGGCAAACTGGATATGAACAGTTATGCTCAAGCCGCGGCATTGGCAATGAATGGAGTTGATAATTTAGAGTCTGCGTGGGAAAAAGCGGCAAATGGTGACGGAACAGAATTGAATAATATAATTAACGATTATGTTCATTCAATGCAAAAGTTTGGAGCATATTCAGGTGATATTGCAACAAATGCCGCTTTACTGCAAAACGGATTTAAGACTGTAAAAGAGGCTGCCGAAAACGGTAAACTTGATGTTATTACCGAACAGGCAAACGAATTAGCACACAGCATGGGGCTGATTCCGGAGAATAAGCGTATAGTCATAGATGCCGACGGGAACATTTCGGTAGTAAAGGAACTTCAACAGGCTGTAGATGATGTAAATACGAAAGGTGACGTAAAACTGCAAGTCGGTGCAGAGGGTGATATATCTGTATTAGATACAGCTGATGAAAAATTAAAAGAACTTGTCAAAAATGACGAAGTTCAGATTAAATTTAATGTCGATACAGGCGGTTTTGATATTAACGATTTGAATGGTAATAAGTTGGGTGAAATCACTGCAACGGGTAAAGTTATATGGACTAACGACAGCACAGAACCTGACAACTATACGGCACCACCCAAAGAGGGCAATGTTACATTTAAGAAGAATAGTGCAGAACCTGACGGCTATCAACCCGAAGACAAATTTGCGACAGTCCATTATA